>JGI24707J26582_10000127_pt1 | contig 50952 bp, 50 predicted proteins | sample BioPla1DNA1_FD_26582 | JGI IMG/M metagenome (IMG submission 26582)
AAAAAATGTGACAAAACCCCCGTCCCCCTGACACAAAACCCCCGTCCCCCTGACACGTCCCCCTGACACATAGTCAAGTGTGCAAAATTTCAATTAATGCATGAAATCTGCGGAATTTATCCTAATTTATGCTATGATTACAACATATTAGTTTATAATTCATATAAAAACATTCATTATGTTGTATATTTGCTACATATACAAGAATTACTTGAAATTTTGCACAGTGCATCTGGGAACCGTCCCTAGTATATCCTCATTTGACCGCCCACCTGATAATCGTTTTCAATATATATAAGGGGAATTAAAGAACATGAAAAAAGTCAGAATTACCGTTATGAGAATGGCTCGCTATAAAGATTTAATCGAAAAATACGAAAACCCAATCGCTCACGCCTGTGATATGGAAGAAGGAATGGTATTTGTGGCAAACGGCTGGCAAAAACCTGACGGTATGTGTGATAGTGCCTGGGATAGCATGTCGGCTTTTGTAATGGCGTTGGCCCACGGTGGCGAAGATTTTTACGATGGCTGGATGAAAAACAAAAAGTCCGCAATGATATCCTGTAATGATGGATTTCGACCTGTCAGCTTTCTGCTTGAAACTATGGATGAAGATGCGAACCATTGTTAAACTATTGCTCCACCATTGTTAAACTATCGTTACCAATATGGTATAATCAGAACAATAATTAATTCTACGCAAGATTGGGTCCAAATGAGGTGAAGGGTTTGAAAGAAAAATCCAAAGCATTAAAGGCAGCTTTCCCCCACACTATTCCCGTATTCACCGGGTTTGCCTTCTTAGGCGCCGCCTATGGCATCCTGATGAACAGCAAGGGTTATGGTGTTGGCTGGACAGCCCTGTTCAGTTCTATAGTACTTGCAGGTTCGGCACAATATGTGGCGATTAGCTTTCTTACGTCAATTTTCAATCCTGTTTATGCACTGTTAATGACATTGTTGATAAACGCGCGTCATTTATTTTATGGAATTTCAATGTTGGACAGATACAAAAATACCGGCAAGTTGAAACCGTATCTTATCTTCGGGCTGTGCGATGAAACATTTTCTATTCTCTGTTCGGTAGAGCCGCCGGAAGATGTAAATAAAAACCGGTTTATGTTTTTTGTTACCCTGCTCAATCACAGCTATTGGGTATTTGGTTCGGTTTTGGGAGGATTATTGGGTTCTGTGATTTCATTTAATATAGAGGGCCTCGATTTTGTATTGACTGCACTTTTCGTCGTAACATTTGTGGGACAATGGAAAACCAAAAAAAATCACAAACCTGCAATAATCGGTGTTGTATGTTCTGTTGTCTGTTTAGTTATTTTCGGACAGAGCAATTTTATTATTCCTTCTATGATCACTATATTGGCAGTATTAACAATGTCCCGAAAAGGATATACGGACAACAGAGAATTGGCGGAGGAGAAGATACAATGACCCTAACACCTATTCAAACTTTTATTATCGTTTGTATGCTGACCGTCGGTACGGTTATAACAAGATTTTTACCCTTTATTTTGTTTAAAAACACAGGATCGAATAATTCATATATCAATTATCTCGGCAGGGTTTTGCCTTATTCCGCCATAGGGTTTTTGGTGGTATATTGTCTTAAAGACGTTAACTTTAGGCACTATACATATGGTATTCCGGAAGCGGTGGCTATTATTTGCATAACCGTTCTTCACTATTGGAAGGAAAATACACTCCTGAGTATTGGTATAGGCACGGGCGTCTATATGATACTTCTTCAAATTGTTTTTAAATAAGTCTATTATCGATAAAAATCGGCGCCCTGAAATTCGTTTATATGATACTTCTTCAAATTGTTTTTAAATAAGATAGGTGAAACCCCTCGCCTTGTCCATATCTTGCCCTTCATCTTATCTCTAAAATTTGACAAAAAAACAAGGTCTTCCTGATAATTCTCGCAGTTTTCATCACTCTTCTAGTTGTTAGAAATCCGGACTTCATATAAATATGCCGTTTATTGCCTATACAGGGAAGGTTCTGCCACAATGTGTATTAATTGTATTGCATCCCAGGACTTTTTGTGCTATATTAAATTTTAAAATTGTTTAATTATAACCTTAATATCCTTGTTTGAAAGTAGGGGGCTCTGTGTATTTATTCATTCTTGCCGGTCTATTGCTTGCAAAAATAAAAAAATATAAGATTTCTTATATTTTTACAAGAATTGACTTTTATCCCTTATTTACTGTTGAAGCTGTGTGTATATTTTTTCAGGTACTGGTCTTCTGCAGGAATTACGATTACGTCAAATATGCCCCTTATATGCAGAAAGCGTTCACACTATCCCTATTATTACCCATTATTTTGAGGAAATTGTACAATCAGGCCTTAATAGGTTCAGGGTTTACGCTTTTTGGAACGTTACTCAATAAAATCTGTATTAAAGCAAATAACGGTTATATGCCGGTGTATCCCACGTTATCGAGGTTAACAGGATACCTTAGGGATGGCGATTTAAATAAAGGCTATGATAACCTACATATCGCATTTTCAGGCATGACAAAACTGGATCTTCTTTCAGACTGCATAGACACGGGCTTTTCTGTGATAAGTATTGGTGATTTATTCATATACTCGTTTGTTACTATAATCATTTATTATGCCATAAAAAGTATGAATTCCGAAGCCATGCAAGGGGGCGTAAATTGTGATTGATTGGAATTTGACAGGACAATATGCCGCATTGTTTTTAATTGATGGAATAACGGGTTATTTTTTACAGTCTATGGGATGTGTACTGGCAATTCATGCGTTTAACAAAAAACAAATTACTGCCAGGACCCTTGTTTCTATGGCGGTTGTATTTGCCGCGGTTTCATTTGCAATAAGGAGCATTCCAAATATTAACTTTGGTTACCACACAATTCTTATTATCATCGTATATGCAATACTCAGTTGTACATTGTTTAAAACAGCAATATACCCAACGGTGCTTGCGGTGCTTTTAACAACAGTATCGATTCTTTTTTTTGAAGCATTAACATTTGCGATATTTACTGCAATTTTAGGGAGTGGAAAATTTAATAAACTTTTCATTAATGCTAGAACAATAGTTGAATTAATACGAAAAGCACTCCTTGGTATTCCCACAAACATTCTTCTTATAACTGAAATGCTTATAATATACAATTATTTTTTTAAAAAGTCTGAAGAGGATGATCTAAGTGGAAAAACTGGCGAAAGGGTTAGCTGATAATATAGGTAAAAACCTTCAATATGATTCCGAAAAAACAGCTGTTGTAGCATATGGTTTGACCGCGGCCTTCCAAATGTTTACAATATTTTTCGTTCTTTCCATTGTTGGATCTATCTGGGGGTTTTGGGCAGAAGGGATGATAATTTTTATTCTTGTCGGGTTGCTCAGAAAGTCAGTGGGAGGGGCTCATAGCAAAACATTTACCGGATGCGTTACTTATAGCATTTTTTTTATCTCTTTAATGGCATTTTTGTCGCATTATATTGCTAACCCCGATTTATTATATTACTATGCCATCTTCTCGGGTTTATCTTTTGCTGTTTCATATTTTGTTATTTATAAAAAGGCTCCTGTTGATTCGCCGAATAAACCCATTCAAAGAGAAGAAAAAATAAGGCGCCTCAGGATAAACGCGTTTATCACCATAACAATTTATCTTATTGCTGTAGCTGTTCTTTATTATTTTTCGGAAGAAAACCTGCATTTTTCAGGGTATGGAATGAGTATCACCATGGCTGTTTTATGGCAGACCTTCATGCTAATTGAACCCGGACATAAATTTATGCGGATAATCGACCGTAAACTGGTTGATTTCTGATAAAAAGAAAGGGGTGGGTAATATGAAATTCAAACTCCTGGCAGCCGTTTCTGTTATTGCTACGTTTTTTGCAGCTCTGGTTGCATCCTCCGCTTGTTTCTGGTGGATGTATCAACCTGAGGAGCCACAATCGTTGCAGGGCAGATAAGGCAATATTGAGAGAGATCAAACTTGGTCTCTCTCAATCTATACTGATAAATGAAGGGAGTGCGGCCTCTATTGAAAGATATAAATGATTCGAGACAATCTCAGTATAATGTCATGTTTTTTGTTCTAAAAATATTGGCATTGTTTTTCTGTGCCTCCCCACTGTTTCAATATTTTTTCAAAGATGTGAGCAGTAGTAATCTGGAAAATATAAATATAATGGCCTTTATAATAACCATTTTCATTTTTCTTATAATTACTTTTATGTGGATTATGATGGATAGGAACAGAAAAAAAATAAGGTTCGCAACTGCTATTGAATTAACATTATTTTTTTCAATCTGTACCGCTTCTATCATACTCAGCGGCGGACACGAAAGTTATTATAAGTTCTTGTTCATGTTCATTGTGGTTTCCTACACCATTGAGATGGATATGAAAATCGGGCTTGTTGTTGCTGTTCTTTCTTCCCTATTTATTTTTGGTATTGATCTGTATATGTACAATAAAAGCGGGGTTAATACTTATTTTCAAACAGACATAGCCCTTTGTTCCATGTTTACTGTAATAGCTTGGATCCTGGGTTCATATGTAAAGGTAGCAAATGAGCATATTAAACAGCTTACTGATTTAACTAATATCGATGGACTTACAAACATTTACAATCACCGTTATTTTCAGGACAAGCTAAAGGAAAAATGTAATGAATCTATGCAGACGGGAAATCCCCTCTCATTAATAATGGTCGATATCGATTATTTTAAGGCATACAATGATATATATGGGCATCAGAAGGGGGATACTGTCTTAAAACAACTTGCCGGGCTCCTTACAAAAATTAAAAGGGAAAATGATATCCTATGCCGATATGGTGGGGAAGAATTTGTTCTGATACTAAGCAATACAAATAAAGAAGATGCCGCAAAAATTGGCGAGGATGTAAGAAGGAGTGTAGATGAATTTCCTTTTGAAGGTGAGGAATTGCTTTTGGCGGGTTCGGTTACCGTTTCGGTTGGTGTTGCCGAGTTCAATGGTAAGCATGACGACCCGGTGGGGTTGATAAATCGCACCGACACCGCGTTATACAGGGCTAAGTTCCTTCACCGCAATCGTGTAGAACAGTATGTTTCCGTTTTTGACAACGCTTCCCGTCTCGACGACAAAATTACTTCTTTAAAATCATTGATCAATGTTATCCATTCCCGTGATAGCTATACCTATGATCATACGGAACGGGTAGCTTGGTATTGCCAATTATATGCCGACTATATGAAATTTTCCGACAACGAAAAGACAAAGCTTACCTACAGTGCTTACCTACACGACCTCGGAAAAATCAATGTGTCGAAAAGCACTCTGATTTCAGCGGGTAAGCTGAGTGAAAAAGAATGGGAAGAGATGAAGAGACACCCTGTGGATAGTGCGAAAATAATCTGTAATATCGAAGGCCTTGAAGAAATAGTGGATATTGTACTTCATCATCACGAAAGATATGACGGCAAGGGGTATCCCGATGGAATTGCAGGGGACGATATTAATCTGCTTGCGCGAATACTGGCTGTTGCAGACGGTTTTGATGCCATGACCTCAGAACGACCTTATCAGCCGGCCAGAACGGACGAAGAGGCATTTGCAGAGATAAGGCGGTGTAAAGGCACACAGTATGATCCGGAAGTTGCAGAAAATTTTATTTCGGCACTCAAGAACCTGTTGTCGGATCATCCCACTACAAAGGCAAGTGATTATAGGGATAAGGAAAGTGTCTGTTAGAAGTAAAACGGAGTGTGGCAAGGGGACGTTTTGTTTGCCACATTTTGCAGGCGAAATGCGTTCTTGTCTCGTTGCACGTCCCCATCCCGTTCCCATCTTGCTATTCCTTCACAAGTATTCTTATAATCTCCGCTATGTATAGTGTGTGAAGATCCATGTCAGGGTACCATTTGTCCAGAATGTCCCGTTCAATAAATGATTCGGATTTATAATCCTGTGTAAAAAGTTTTTTGCATAGAATTGCTATGGCTGCTTCTTCAAAATATGGGGTGGCACCATCATAGATAACTGTAAGGCCTGACCTTTTAATCTTATCCTCATCCCTGCCTGAGGTTGTGCCTAAATAATTAAGCGTCTTTTTGTTACCGCCACCAAAAAAGGTTAATGAAAAAGTATCCGAAGCATCTACAAACCCCTTTGTATAACGTTGGGGCCGTATAACCGCATAGACTACATTTTTTCCCCACATCACCCCAAGACCTCCCCAACCCGCAGTCATGGTGTTTACCTTTCCATCTCTTTCAGCCGTAATGAGCATACTATCTTTACCTATAAGCTGAAACGGGCTTTCCTTAAATTCTTCAGGTTTTATTTCTATAAATTTGGACACAGTAAATCTCCTTTCTAATTTTAAATACTATAATCTGTTTTACCTTCTGCTACCAGCTTATTGCTATTCCTTTCGTCTTCATAAAATCCCTTGAACAAATAAATATTCGGCAGATTTGTGAGGGCAATGAACAAATCTTCTTGTATCTTGATAAATGATTGTTTTTTGGCCATGAATCTGAATCCTTCCAGTAAAAATTCATCGGTTACGCCCAAAAAATCTGAGAGCTCTTCTATATTTTTAATTCCTTTTTTAATGGCTCCTACAATTTCGTCCAAGGGAAGTAAGTATTCTGCAGCCCATTTCAAGGCAGCAAGCTCTGTTTTGCCTAGATTTATTTTGTCGACAAAGCTATAACATTCTGTTGTGGAATCACCTGTAGAAGTGAAGTGATGCCCCAATTCCTCTGCAAGCACACAGGTAAATAGTTTCCTGTTCGACACTATGTTTTCGTTGATACCTATTATAGGCAGACACCCGTCCGCCTTATAATATATGCCTTGTATAGTGGGCGAGAAGTCCATATATTCAACTGCAATATTTTCTTTTTCTATCAAATCAAATAACATTTCAAGTTTCATTTAATCCCCCTATTAACAATTGCCCGCAGACAAACATTACAAATTTGTTTATTCCCGTTAGTTGTACAAATTTGATGTTTGGTTGCCTTTTTGCCCAACGAGCTCGGCGAGTTGTTGGCAAAACGGACAGCGTAACGAGCGTAGTGAGTGGAGAAATGAGCAAAGCGAATGTTGCGTTTGACCTACCATCAATCCGACACTCAGTCAACAATAAACAAAACATCCTTAACCCGATAAAGATATTAACAAAACGGAAGATACCATTTTAAGGGGGACTGAGTGTTGGATTGGGTTAGGTCATAAACCACCGTTTAACTATTGCTCGAATATTTATGCCTGATAAACTCCTTAAAAAGTTCGATTTCCTTTATTGCTTCCTCAGGTAAATCATTTTCATATCCGTCTGACCTGCTAAGAGCCAACGTTTCTATAGGTGTTCTGATATCAGTTGTTCCCAAAAGAAAATCCAGAGATACATCGAAAAATTCCGCCATTTTTTTTAATGTTGTAATATCGGGTTCTCGTATCCTTTTTTCATAATTGCTTATAGTTTGCTGCGCTATACCGAATTCCTTAGCCAATTCATCTTGTTTGAGGCCCCTTTCCCGCCGCAATTGTTTTAAACGTAGCATTTTATAGTTTCTCCCTTCTTTTTGTGATAGGGTGCAGATGGCAAACAAAGCGTCCCCTTGCCATAAAGTGTCTCCTTGCTACACCAAGCGTTCCCTTGCCACACCCTTGTTCAGGATAAAAAATTCACTCTACTAATAGTATGATACTACATTATGTAGTTAATGTATACAATTATTTGCAGTAAATATTTCCTAAATTTATTGAATAACAAAAAAACATGGTGTACTATATAGACAGGTACAACAAAAGGCATTATAACTTAAGATAAACCACAGAGGAAGGTAAAGGGGAGGGGTATTTTGGATCCGTTAATCAAAAATTTTTTTGCATTATATGAGGCTATAATGGCGGATAAGGAATGTTTGCCGGAATATATTTTTATAAAATATGGACTTATGGATATTACCTTAGATGAACTCAAGGAAATAGAGACTATAGAGATGAAGAGGCTGCATCGGGAAGAAAAATTAAGTCTCAGAAAAATAGGCAGAATGTTTTCCATGACAGATAGCGGAGTGTATAGACGCATTCAAGCGTTTGATAAAAAACAACAATCGGGTGGATAAAATGCAGGTTATTTTAATAAAAGGCTGTTAGGTGTAATAAGATAATTATTAATAAAAACAAACCAATTTATACCGCATAATTATATTGAAGGGGGATATAAAAATAGGCGGGAAAAAATTTCCCACACGGGATGAATTCTATGAAACTATCATGAAATTAAAAAAAAAGAGAGAAAAGAAACGCGAATCAATATATCTGGCATACCTTAAAGAACAAAAGTTTAGACAAAAATCACAAAGAAGAAAGGGGTATTACTGATGAAAATATATATAGACCCGGGTCATGGCGGTAGTGATTCAGGCGCCATAGGACCCACAGGACTAAAAGAAAAAGATATAAATCTAAGTATTGCTGCTAAGGTCGGACAGATATTACAAAAACATGGAATTGGTGCCATATTGACCAGGCAGGATGATAGCAGGGTCGAATTAGCGGACAGGGTTAAAACGGCAAACAATAATGGGGCGGATTATTTTATAAGTATTCATACCAACAGCGCTTCTAACCCTGCTGCCACGGGTACCGAGACCTTCGCTTTCCCGAATTCCGCTCTGGGAACAAAACTGGCAGATGCCGTACAAAAATCACTTGTAAATGAAATAGGCCTGGCAAACAGGGGGGTAAAGCATAGAGACTTTTTTGTATTAAAAAATACAAAAATGCCGGCTATATTGGTGGAAACAGCTTTTATTAACAATCCCGGAGAAGAAAAGCTGTTAAAGGATCAGAACTTCCTAGATAAAGCCGTAACAGGCATCTCCAAAGGTATATTGACGTTTTTGGGCATAGAATATAAGGACGATAATGATAAGGACGATAATATAAGTTCCTGGGCCAGGGATGCTATGAAATGGGCAACCGACAAAGAAGCAAATTTGACCGACGGCAGTATGCCTAAAGAGCCCGTAAGTTTGGAAAGGTTGATAACTATTTTGTATAGATATCATAATCTATTCAATAGGTAGAGCGAGGATGCGGCAAGGGGACGCTTTGTTTGCCACATTGAAAACGAATGTGGCAAACAAAGCGTCCCCTTGCCGCATTATTGTTTATCACATTGGTCACAGTCCGGGAAAGTATCCCCGGATCCCCTTTTATGGTAATCTTTATAACAATAAGGATTGACGTGGACGATTACATCCTTCACATTTTCTATCTCTTTTTTAATTATATTTTCTACCTCTTGGGCTATTTCATGTCCTTCTTGTACATTGATATCAGGATCCACACATATACTGATGTCAACAAAAACCTTGGTTCCATGTTGACGGGTCCGCATATCACTTATATTTTTAGCATCGGTCTTGTTGATAATAACGTTCTTTACATTTTCTATCTCATCCGTATGTATGGAAACATCTATCAGTTGTTGAAAACAATTTATAAAGATTTTGATACCAACCCTTATTACAATTATGGAAACGGCCAGACCCGCTAAACCATCCAAAACGTAAATTTTATATTTTGCTCCCAATATTCCGACAAATGAGGCTATTGAGGAAAGTGCATCTGAACGGTGATGCCATGCATCGGCTATCAACGCCGAGCTTTGTTCCCTTGTGCCTACCCGGAATGCAATCTGGTATTGGATTTCCTTGATAACTACGGATGCGAGGGCTATAAACAAGGCAGAGTAGGTGAAATGTACTTGTTTTTTTTGTATTATTGCTATAAAGGCACTGTATCCGATTTTCGCACCTACATAAATTAACACTATCGATAATAAAAATGTGGCTATTGTCTCAACCTTTTCATGACCGTAATGGTGTTCCGCATCCCTGGGTTTTTGCGCTATTTTTACACCTATGATGACCCCCACAGATGTTATTACATCGGAACCGGAGTGAAGACCGTCGGCTATCAGTGCGGTACTGTTTACCATTAATCCCGCTATCACCTTGACAATCAGCAGTAATATATTTATGAGGATTGTTATTATCAGTACTTTATTAATGTCTTTAGCTTGGGATGTATCTTTATCCATAATAGACAACAGCTCCTTGTTATCAATTGGAATCTATGTCATATTATATGCAAGATTGTTATAATTGTATACCGGATAGCCGGGATGTGGCAAGGGGACGCTTTGTTTGCCACATCCCCCTGCCACACTGCCACAAAAATGTGGCAAACAAAGCGTCCCCTTGCCACATTCGTTATTTACTACTGGTAATCGTTGTAATATCATAAGGTGTCTCTTGATAGACATAGTAGTTTAGCCAATTGGAAAATAACAGATTGGCGTGGCTCCTCCAGATGACCTTGGGGTATTTGGATGGATCATCATCGGGAAAATAGTTTTTCGGTATTTGAATTTCCTTGCCGGCGGCTATATCTCTGTCATATTCGGTTTTTAAGGTCAGGGGATCATACTCCGAATGTCCGGTTACAAAGATTTGTCTCCCGTCTTTGGAGGCGATTATATAAACACCGCTCTCTTCCGATTCCGACAGGATTTCCAATTCCGGAACGTTTTCTATATCCTTTTTTCTGACTTCCGTATGTCTGGAATGCGGCACATAAAAATAGTCATTGAAACCCCTCAGAAGTTTTATATTCAATTTATTTATAGTATGTTCAAACACACCGAACATCTTTTTTGGCAGGGGATATTTGTCAATATTATAATGATGGAATAATCCCGCCTGTGCGCCCCAGCAGATATGAAAAGTGGACGTGACATTACTCAGACTCCAATCCATGATTTCCTTGAGTTCTTCCCAATAATCTACCTCATCAAAATCCAAATGTTCCACAGGCGCCCCAGTAATAATAAGTCCGTCAAGTTTTTTATCCTTTATTTTATCAAAGGTTTTATAAAAGGTAGTCAGATGTTCTTGGGATGTATTTTTAGAATTGTGGCTCTTGGGGTGCAGTAGCACAATATCCACTTGGAGCGGGGAATTACCCAGAAGTCTCAAGATTTGAATTTCGGTAATAATTTTCTTGGGCATCAAATTTAGAATCCCTATTCTCAGGGCACGAATGTCCTGGCTCAGGGCTCTGCTCTCTGTCATAACAAAAATGTTTTCGTTGGTCAGAATTTCCGTAGCTGGAAGATTATCAGATATTTTTACCGGCATTTAAATCAGGTCTCCTTTTTTAGGTTTCTAATTTTATAAAATAAAAAAGCTTCTCCAAGAGCATGGAGAAGCTTATATGCTTGCAAGATATTCATTCTCTCATCTCTTAGGTTAACATACCTACAGGATTTAGCACCATACATATATACTATACATGCTGGTTGCCGAGTTTCATGGGGCCAGTCCCTCCACTACTCTTTATAAGAGATTACTATTTAATTTATAATGTAACATATAATTTACCATCTAACAGCGCATATGTCAAGGAAAGTTTTAAATTAATCGAGATATGCTACATTTTATTCCAAATACAGCCGATATTGCAATGAAAACATAGGTATTTATCGTCTCTGTAACCGATATAATGAAGGGTTGCGGTAGGGGACACAAGGCCGAATCTTTTTCTCAGTTTCTCTATATCCCTGAATTTTTGATAGTGGAAATATCCGTGAGTTTTAGAAAGGGTTTCGTTTCCGAAATTATCGATTCCCATATCCTTGGCGGTATCGCGAAGGACACGGCACATTTTACCCTCATTACGGGTTGCTTCATCGTTTTGTTCGGGAAAAATAAAGTCCCTATCTGCGAATTTTTCCATATAAGTTTCAATCTCCTGCCAAAAATTTGGTTCCACTATTTCCTTTGCTCCGGTTTTCTTAAGTTCCATTAAATCCTTTTTCGTAAGGGTGAGGAGTTCCTGTAGTTTGAGGCCTGTGTTGAACCCCGTTATAAACAAGTAGTAGGTTTCTTTGCAGGTTTCGGCTAATTTTTCCTTCAGTCTTTTTATCTGCAGTATGTCTTGAATTACATTATCCCCGTACATATATATCCCCTCCTCAAGGGTTTGTTTCACTGTCCCAGTTGCAACATGCCACCTTTTGTCTCTACTTATAGACTACAACTAGTAGTCGGAAATGTCAACATATGCTTATATGGGTCAAAACCTTCTGACGTCCCCTTGTCCTCCCGCTCCCCGCCTTATCTTTCCATCCCTGCAATTGTTCTTCGACGGATTTTCTTGTCCGTAACGTTTTTCTTGTATTATCCTGATCAGAGTCATATAATACATATATCAATTTGGGAAAGGTTTATGTCTTTCGGAAATAACTTTTTTATTATTGTTACGAGGGTACCATATCTTGTAATTCCGAGACGAGCAGAATGAACCCCGCCCGTGATGAATCTGAACAAGTTTCAGTCGGGTATATATTTGTATATAAGTAATCGGGGTACCAAATAATAATTTGAAACACTGAAATATTGTGAACAAAAATATAGAAAAGGGAAGGCGGTGACGGTCTCGGTTTTTAGTATATGATCAGAAACCGGGTGAAAATTATGTTGCAACTGAATGGTATATCAAAGTCCTATAATAAAGGGGCAATAAAAGCCGTAGATAATATAAGTTTGGATATTGAATCGGGAGAGATATTTGGTTTTATAGGACCCAACGGGGCGGGAAAGACTACCACAATAAAGATGATAGTAGGCTTACTGAAACCTGACGACGGAGATATCACAATAGGTGGGGTCAATGTATGGGAGGAACCCCTAAGGGCTAAGGCCATGATTTCCTATGTACCCGACAGCCCGGAGATATATGATAAGTTAAAGGGTATAGGATATTTAAACTTCATAGCGGACATGTATGGAATTTCGAGGGATAAAAGAGAAGAAAAGATGGAGTATTATCTGGATATGTTTAATATAAAAGACGCCATGGGCGATATAATAGGAAGTTATTCCCGCGGGATGAAACAGAAATTGGTCCTTACCGCCGCTCTTATGAATGAGCCCGAATTGTTTATACTGGATGAGCCTATGGTGGGATTAGACCCGAAATCTTCCTTCAATCTCAAAGAAACTATGAGGCAAATGCGTGATGAAGGGAAAACCATATTCTTTTCGACCCACATATTGGAAGTGGCGGAGAAATTTTGTGACAGAATAGCGATAATCAACAAAGGGAAGATAGTGACTGTGGGGACTATGGAGGAGCTGAGACATCATGCAAAAGAAAGAGAAAGTTTAGAAAATATATTTTTGGAGTTGACAGAATGATGGAAAAGATAATTTCGCTGATTAAAACAGATTTTAACACCACATTCGGCTTATCCTCCATAGCATACAGTTTCAAAAGTAAAAAGAACAGATGGCAGATTATAGTCTTTGGCATAGCTATGCTATCTCTCATACCGACCTACTTTTTATTTGTAAAATCATTAGGTGAAATCTATGATATATATAGCCAAATAGGTCAAAGTTCTATGTTTTTATTGTTAGGATTTCTGGGAGCCCAGGTGATAGTATTTGTGCTCGGACTGCTCTATGTGATGTCTAAATATTACTTTTCTAATGACCTGGCCCTGTTGTTGCCATTACCTGTTAAACCGTCCTATATACTGGGTTCGAAATTCGCAACCTTGATGTTCAGCGAGTACCTGACTTCACTGCCCATTATATTACCGTTTATATTCATCTATGGAATAAGGGGCGGGGAAGGGGCTATTTACTGGATATATTCCTTTTTGTTAATCTTGACGCTTCCGGTGATACCGTTAGTTTTATCTTCTATTTTAGTGATGTTTTTTATGAAATATACAAATATCGGGGGAAAAAAAGATTTAATCAGAACATTGAGTGCGGTACTGTTTATTATATTGGTGGTATATGTCCAGCTTAAAATAAATACCATAACTCAGAAAGCCCTGCTTCAAGGGAATGATTTTTTAATAAACTTGGTAAAGGATTCGAATTTACTGGTTAAAAAACTGGGCTTAGGATTTCCGCCGTCTATGTGGGCATCTCTGTCTCTGTCAAATTATTTAAACATAGCCGGACTGGGTTATTTATTGATATTTGTAAGTGTAGGGGTATTAAGTTTTATAGCCATGATACTTCTATCCGAAGGACTTTTCTTCGATGGATTGATAGGAAATATTGAGGTTTCCGCGTCCAAGGGCAAGACCGGGAAAAAAATGTCGATAAGAGATTCGGTGGTACAGACAAAGCCCTATTTAGCCCTGGCCAAAAAAGAGATAACGATGCTATTCAAGACACCGATATATCTGTTTAATTCTATCGGCGGGGTTATTGTGGTGCCCATAATAATGGTCATGAGTACTGTGACCGGCGGTGGAGGGGACATGGGTTCAATAATCAAATTTGTGGAAACCAAACCTGAATTTATAGCCTTGGTGGGTATAGGATTTATAACAGCCATGGGGATGTTAAACAGTATAGGCGCTACTACCTTCTCCAGGGAAGGCAAAAATTTCTGGATACAGAGAGTGCTGCCCATAAAAGCGAGTGATCAAATAATCGGAAGAATTTTATCCTCTATTGCAATTCAGGTATTGGGATTGGCCGCTCTGTTAGGTGCTTTGGCCTTTATCATAAGATTGAGGATATCAACAATTGTCCTCATAGTCATACTCGGCCTTTTGGGAAGTATTCCGATGACGCAGATAGGCATGGTAATAGACATAATAAGACCGTCATTAAAATGGACCAACCCGCAGCAGGCAATGAAACAAAACCTTAATGTACTGTTTGGAATGGGTCTGGGCACTTTATATATCGGCGGGATAAGTCTTCTGGTGTTTAACCTGATTAACAGGATTGATATAAATCTTGTATTTACAGTATTAGCGGTAATCTTTATCGTTTCAACTGTAATATTGTATTATGTTTTGGAAAAATTGATTGTAAAACAGTTCGAGGTTCTTGAATAAGCAAATAGGCTATTTCCCTATATTAAACAATCGTTCAACAATTGTTATTAGGGGTATCACGAACCAAAATAAAATGATATAATATTGCAACTAAGTATTAAAATATATCGTCATAGATTAAAGATAGGGGATGTTGGAATGCGTTCAGAAGAATATACGAACTTTATATTTGATAACTGTGATACGGTAGAACTCGCAAAAACGTTCGGGACACCGCTGTATGTTATGTCGGAGGACAGGATTAAAAGCAAGTGCAGGGATATAAGGGAAAATTTCTTAAATAAGTATCCGAATACAAGGGCCGCATATGCAAGCAAAGCCTTTACCACAATGGCTATGTGTAAAATTATCGAGCGGGAAGGTTTAGGGCTCGATGTTGTTTCCGGCGGGGAATTATATACCGCTATACGGGCGGATTTTCCTATGGAGAGGATAATATTTCACGGGAACAATAAGTCTTATGAAGAAATAGCCTTGGGTGTAACACATGATATAGGAAGATTTGTGGTGGATAACATATACGAACTCGAACTGTTGGAGGAGATAGCGGCAGAGCAGAACAAGAAAGTAAAAATACTTTTCAGGATAACCCCGGGGGTGGAAGGGAGCGCCCATAAATATATCAATACGGGGCAGGAAGATTCAAAATTCGGTATTCCCCTGGATGAAAAAATTATTGAATATGTAGTTAAAAAAGCCATGGACTCATCTAATATAATTTTAAAAGGGTTTCATTTTCATATAGGTTCTCAATTATTCGATAGCAACTTAAACATATTGGCTATAAATGTTACGGTCAATTTGATGAAAAGTTTAAAAGAAAAATTCGGTTTTATCACGGAGGAGTTAAATATCGGGGGAGGGTTCGGCATCCGCTACACCGATGAGGATGATGAAACCAAACCCATATCGTTTCATACCGACCCTGTTATGCAGGCCGTGAAGGACGAATGTGCCGGGGCAGGCTTGGATATGCCCATAATTATTATAGAGCCGGGCAGATGGATAGTGGGTGAGGCGGGTATTACCTTGTACACCCTCGGAGCAATCAAGGAGATACCTAATGTACGGACATATATCAGTGTCGACGGGGGACTTCCCGACAACCCGAGACCCGCTTTATATGAGGCAAAATATGAAGCGATAGTAGCCAATAAAGCCAACGAAAAACCTGAAAAGGTTGTTACAATAGCCGGAAAGTGTTGCGAATCCGGTGATATTTTAATCTGGGATTTAAAGGTTCCGCAGATTGAATCCGGTGACATTTTAGCGGTTTTCAATACGGGAGCATATAACTATTCCATGTCGAGCAATTATAACAGGTTACCGAGGCCTGCGGTAGTATTAATCAATGAAGGGAATGCCGAACTCATTGTGGAAAGGGAAAATTATGATCATTTGCTTGAAAGAGAAATAGTTCCCAGTCGCTTAGGTAAGGCGCAAAGTATAAGCTGTGATGTGGCCTTGACTAGATTGGAATAGCATAAATTACAATTTTCCGTTATTAAACGTATATGTTGCAAATTTTGTAAAGAATATAATATCTAAAGCATAAATTATCTATAGGAGCTATTTTTAGCTCCTAATTAATTTGAGGAGAGATAGATATGCTTAGACCGAAAGCGTTAAAATCAGGTGATAAAATAGGTATAACGGCAACGTCGGGTCCGGCCCCGACAGAAAATGTAAAACTGGCCAAGGAATGGCTGGAGAATATGGGTTTCAGGGTGGAATTGGCACCCGGCTGTTTTGCTTCCTATGGTTATCTGGCGGGCAAAGACAGGTTGAGAGCGGATAACCTAAACAGTATGTTTGCCGATAAAGAAATTGACGGAATTATATGCCTGAGAGGGGGCTATGGGGCTACCAGAATATTGGATAAGGTGGATTTTGATATTATCAGGGCAAATCCGAAAATATTTGTGGGATACAGCGACATTACGGCCTTACATATAGCTATCAACCAAATCTGTGGACTGGTGACTTTCCACGGGCCTACGGCTTCGCCCGATATTGCAGGCGGGTTGGATGACTTTTCTGAAAAGGAATTTTTAAGGGCCATTATGAATCCGGAACCGATGATGAATATACTGAATCCGCAAAATATAAAAATAGAAACCTTAGTCGGGGGCAAGGCTTGTGGTATAATTGTAGGTGGGAACCTATCTTTAATATCAGCCACAATGGGAACACGATACGAGATAGATACGAAAGGGAAAATATTATTTCTGGAAGAAATAGGCGAGGAGCCCTACAGAATAGACAGGATGCTTGTTCAACTAGCCATGGCAGGAAAATTTGACGATGCATCGGGGATTATTCTTGGAGATTGGAATGACTGTGAATCTAAAATATATGATAATAGCCTGAGTTTGATGGAGGTTTTTAAAGATATTATAGTGCCTTACGGGAAACCGACTATTTTTAATTTGCAGGCGGGGCACTGTAAACCCGAAGTGACACTTCCTCTCGGGGTAAATACACTGCTTGATGCAGATAAAGGCAAATTAATTATAGAAGGGAGCGCGACTACACAGTGTGACAAAAGGGGACGTACCTAATTTGTCACATTGCCGACTAAATAGAATATCTTTGGACAAAAAAGGAGGGACTGCCTGCAAGTACCACGCCGGCAAGCCTTCTATTCATACCGGAATTTATTTGTGTTTTTAATCAGAAGGAATATAATTAGGATAGTATACAGTTGATTGGGGGATTAATTATATAATGAAAAAATATAATGAAACATTGATTAAAGTACAAGAGATAAGGGACTGGATAATAAAAGTCAGACGGGATTTTCATATGAACCCCGAACTCAGTGGGAAAGAATTTCGTACAAGGGACAAGGTCGTTGAATATTTAAAGGACATGGGTATTGAACATAAAACAGGAATAGCCGATACGGGTGTTTTAGGGATAATACGGGGCAAACAAGGCGGGAAAACCGTGGCCCTGAGGGCCGATATGGATGCTCTGCCGATTCAGGATAAAAAAAATGTGGTATATAAATCTACGATTGACGGCAAAATGCATGCCTGCGGGCATGATGCCCATACGTCTATTCTTTTGGGAACCGCCAAAATACTTAAAGGGATGGAGGAAGATTTACACGGAAATGTCAAGTTGTTCTTCCAACCCGCGGAAGAAACTGTGGGCGGTGCCGAACGTATGATAGAGGATGGCGTAATGGAAAATCCTGGGGTTGATGCGGTGTTCGGACTGCATGTATCACCGGAGATAGACGTGGGTAAAATCGGCATAAAATACGGCCAGACGAATGCATATACGGACAGTCTCGAAATAACTGTTTACGGTAAAGATGGTCATGCCGCACGTCCCCATGAAGGGATAGATGCCATAGTTACAGCTAGTCAGATAGTTGTAGCCCTGCAGAGTATTGTGAGCAGAAATATAGACCCTGTGAATTCCGTGGTAGTTACCATCGGAACTATAAATGGCGGGACACGATGCAATATAATAGCGGACAGGGTTAGGTTGACGGGTACTATGAGGACATTAGATCCCGATACAAGGGAACTGGTGATAAAAAGGATAAAGAACATTGTGACCCAAATTGCGGAGGCTATGGGCGGTAAGGCTGAATGTATTATAAAGGACGGATACCCGGCACTTGTCAATACGGACGAAATTATAGATATTGTAAGGGATAGTGGAGAGGGTGTTTTGGGCGCCGACAATGTCACCATACTAAAAACCCCAAGATTGGGAGGGGAGGATTTCGCCTACTTTGCAAAGGCGGCTCCTTCTGCCTTTTACAGATTAGGATGCGGAAACGCAGAAAAGGGAATTATACACGGTGCTCACACCTGTCTCTTCGACATAGANGAGGACTGCCTAGTATTCGGTACGGCGTTACAGGTGCAGAATGTCTTGACATTTTTAAACAGATAATGTGGCAATGCGGCAAGGGGANGCTTCAATGCGGCAAGGGGACGTTTTGTTTGCCACATTTTTCGTGTGGCAAGGGGACGCTTTGTTTGCCACATTGCGTGCGGCAAGGGGACGCTTTGTTTGCCGCATTGTGTGGTGTTGCAGAGGGACACTTTATTTGCCATTGCAGCGGAAAATTCATTTTCCGTTACAAGCTTAACAGCAGAACGGCGTAGCGGGGAATTCATTCCCCGCTCACGGTTCTAATAGATAATGAAGGTATTAAGGGGAACTTTTACTATGGATTATTTCAAAAAGCTAGAAAAGGTTATAACATATAATCTGGATAGAAGAGGAATGGAAGGCGTCAATTTAATCGGGGAGCTCGAAAAAGCGGCTACATCATTAAAAAAGGCGGATACTGTCTTAATTGTTACCGGATTCGTGATTAAGGATAAATTATTCGGTGAAACCGACGGGCCTATAGGCACTGTTTCGGTTGCTAAGGCTTTAAAGATGTTAGGGAAAAGTGCAATTATTATTACAGATATATATTCCGAAAAAATACTCGAAACTGCCTTGGAATTAGCAGGTTTGGAAACAACCCTGGAGATAGTCGATAAATATGACAAAACCGATTTTTACGAAATCATATTAGATAAATATAAACCTGATTGTTTAATATCTATAGAAAGGCCGGGCGAAGCGGCCGATGGCTTGATGTATTCCATGACAGGTGAATGTATTAGCGGTCTCGTTCCCAGCATGGACGGTTTATTTAAAGAAGCTAAAAAACGGGGTTTGTGTACAATCGGTATCGGTGATGGCGGAAATGAAATCGGGATGGGGAAGATAAGACGTTACGTGGTTGATAATGTTCCATATGGGGATATTATAGCTGCTTCATTTGCCACAGACTATTTGATATTGGCCGGGGTGTCTAATTGGGGGGCCCACGCTCTAGTTGCGGCCATGTCTATACTTTTTAACAAAGATTTGCTTTATAGTGCCGAGACAGGGGAAAAACTTCTGAAGGCCATAGTTAACGTTGGTGCCGTAAACGGTATGACCAAACAAAACACCCTAACCGTCGACGGATTGGGTTTGGATGAAAACATCAAGGTCTTTAATGGCATAAGAGCGGTGGTAGAAGAATATATGGTATCGAGGGGACATCAGACGGTGACAAAAGGGTGACAAAAGGGGACGCGTGACAAAAGGGGACGTACCCAATTTGTCACACTTAGGATTTTGTCACACTCTTGATACCCGGGTTGACAAAAAAGTAGTAGGGGCGAGCTTTGCTCGCCCGTTACAACCTACTTTAATTTTTTGCAAAAATTTTTGAGTTTCTCATATTTTTTAATTAAATTGATAAACTCTTCCGTATTATTATATTTAGCAAACAACTCAAAACTGACAAGACCTGATGTATAACATAGGGCAGTAAAAAATCTACAGGGAAGCTTGATTAAAATCCACTCTGAAAATCCGTATATAATAATAGATATAAAAAATGCGGAGAGCAATATTTTAACTATTAATATATTTGAAGTTTTATTTAAAAAGGCATCCAGCAGATCCTTAGAAAATGCACCCAGAAAACAAAAGGAATAAATGAAGAAAAACAGGAAAACATTTTTTATAAAAATGTTCATAAACACGCTCCTTTGTTTTCATTATCAAAGAGCCGGGAAGTTACCCCCGGGCTCTTTACTTTTTATTCTATATCCAGGTCTAGTTCAGTTATGTCGGTTTCAACAATATATGCCCTGTCGATAGCTACCAAGTCCCCGGCAGCTGCATGTATAACATTGTTTTCAATGATAGTGTCCATTACATCTTTAACCTCCGCAGCATCCAAATCTTCTCTGGGAACAGTAACTTTGATATTCACCTTTTTGTCCTGATCTGTTTTAAATACCATCTGCAAATATTTGTCCATTGATTTTCACCCCTTTATTTAAAATTTTGAACAGTTGTTTGGTCGGAAGGAGGTTTTTAAGCTTCTTCCAATTCCGAACGTTCGGTCAATGTTACTATTTTGATGTTATAAGGATAAAGAGAAGCGACAGCGAGTACTGTTTCGTTGATATCCTCCAGATCGGCATCTGTCTTAAAGTTGGCAATAGTTCTGCTCATATATTTTTCTTTTCCCTTGTCATCGATGCCGGTAATAAACCTGCAAGATACGCTTCTGACCTCATTTAATCGTGCAATCGCCATAATTAACACCTTCTTTCAATTATTTTTTATCACCTCGAGGTAAATTCAGCATATTATACACCCCGAAAGGATGACATTCAGTGAATTTGCGGGAAAATTATTAAAACATAAATATATTTTTTAATAATATCCAAAATATTGCATTACGGTATATATATATGGTATAATGTTATAATATTAATTGCTAGTACCAGATACTAGTATCAGTTAACAGGCAAGGGGGTATACAAATGGATATAGAGGATATTAAAGAACTTATGACCACAATGGACAAAACGAGTATAGAAAAGATAGAAATAGAGAAAAAGGATCTTAAAATAATGATATCGAAAAAAATGGCCGGTGAAAATAATGTAATAAAATCAATTGCGGATGATTTGAGTGGCAGGGATATGCTGTCAGAGGCAACAGGTGCGGGCATTGAGGAATTTAAAAATGAAATCCGCGAAATAGAATATGGCAAAAGTTTAACTGTTGATGAGGATACCCATATTGTAAAATCACCTATGGTGGGAGTATTTTATAAGGCATCCGGTCCGGATGACCTTCCCTTTGTAAATATAGGGGATATAGTGCGAAGGGGTCAAACCCTGTGTATTATAGAAGCCATGAAGATAATGAACGAAATTGAATGCGAATGCGAGGGGCAAGTCATAGAAATATTTGCAGAAGATGAAGGTATAGTGGAATTTGGGCAACCCTTGATGCTGATCAGGAGGTAAACTATGTTTAAAAGGATACTTATCGCTAACAGGGGTGAAATAGCATTCAGGATAATCAGGGCGTGTAAAGAGATGGGCATAGAGACTGTAGCCGTATATTCGGAAATAGATAGGGATTCAATTCATGTACATATAGCGGATGAAGCAATCTGTATAGGGCCTGCCCCGGCAAAAAAGAGTTACCTGAATATGGACAATATAATCAGCACAGCCCTGGTCACAAAATGTGATGCAATACATCCGGGTTACGGGTTTCTTGCCGAGGATTCAAAATTTGTGAATGCATGCACAGAAAACGGTATAAAATTTATCGGCCCTAAAAAAGAACATATGGAAAAGATGGGAGACAAATCCGAAGCGAGAAAAATAATGGCGGGAGCAGGAGTGCCTATTATACCGGGTTCCGAAAATTCCACAGGCGATGCCCGGGAAGCATTCGACATAGCCAAAAAAATCGGATTTCCGGTTATAATCAAGGCCTCCGGCGGCGGAGGGGGCAAAGGCATGAGGGTTGTCAATAACGAAGGGGAATTCATCGACAGGTTTAATGTGGCTAAAATGGAGGCCAATGCGGCCTTTGATGACGATTCCATATATATTGAAAGGTTTATAGAAAGGCCCAGGCATATTGAATTCCAAATACTGGCGGATAATTATGGGAACGTAATCCATCTAGGAGAGAGGGATTGTTCTTTACAAAGAGGGAATCAAAAAGTCCTGGAAGAGGCACCGTGCGTAATTATGGGTGAAAATTTAAGAGCTGAAATGGGTGAGGTTGCACTTAAGGCAGCCAAGGCTATAGATTATATAAATGCGGGGACTGTAGAATTTCTGCTGGATAAATATAATAATTTTTATTTTATTGAAATGAACACGAGAATACAGGTAGAACATACAATAACGGAGATGATAACAGGGATAGACTTGGTAAAGGAGCAAATAAAAATAGCATATGGGGAGAAGCTGGATATTTCCCAAGACGAAATAAAAATAAACGGCCATTCCATTGAATGCAGGATAAATGCCGAGGATCCCAAAAACGGATTCAGATCCTGCCCGGGGACGATAGAAGATTACTTTGCTCCCGGGGGTTATGGTGTCAGAGTGGATAGTCATATTTATAGTGGGTATGTCGTCCCGCCCACTTATGATTCCATGATCGGCAAACTCATAGTATGGGGAAAAGACAGAATCGAAGCCATAAGTCGGATGAAAAGAGCCTTGGATGAGATGGTTATTACAGGTATAGATACAAATATCGATTTTCAGAAACAGATATTGAACAATAAAAATTTTTTGGCAAACAAGATAGACACCTTATTTATAGAAAGAATTATCCAGTGATAGGGTACAGATGGAAGGAGATGCAAAATGCTCAAAGATCTTTTTGGTAAAAAGAAGTACGCAACAGTGATGTTATATAAAGACGTTGACAATAAAATAAGGACTGTAGCTATAGATAGTTTTGAAAAAACTCCCGGGAAGACTCCCGGTAACGATATAAAAAATCCCGCCGAAATAAGCCATCCCAGAATGGCAGCCAGAGATAGAATTGATTCCACAATAGACAAGGGAACATTTATAGAATACGATACGGATTTAAAAACAATTGATGCATTGAATTTTCCCGGCTACATGGAAAAGATTGAAACCGCAATGCAAAATAGCGGTGAAAAGGAGGCTGTAATAACAGGCGAAGGGAAAATAATGGGTGAAAATTGTGTCATATGCGTAATGGATTCCAATTTTATGATGGGGAGCATGGGTTCCGTTGTAGGTGAAAAAATAACGAGAGCAATAGAAAAGGCAATCGAAAAGAGATTTCCCGTAATCATATTCACAGCGTCCGGAGGGGCAAGAATGCAGGAAGGAATTTTGTCGTTGATGCAGATGGCTAAAACATCCGCTGCCCTGGGTAGATTGAGCAAGGAAGGGTTATTATATATTTCTGTTTTAACGGACCCCACGACAGGCGGTGTGACTGCCAGTTTTGCAATGCTTGGAGATATAATCATTGCGGAGCCGGGAGCATTGATCGGTTTTGCGGGCCCCAGGGTTATTGAACAGACAATCAAACAAAAATTATCCGAAGGTTTTCAGAGGGCCGAGTTTCTACAGGAAAAAGGCTTTATCGATAGGATTGTACATAGGAAAAACATGAGAACTGTTTTGTCTAAAATACTTAAAATCCATACATTGGGCGGTGGAAATGATGCATGATATTCTAAATTCCGAAAGGCCCATCATTGAACTTGAAAACAAAATTGCAGAGCTAAAAAAAATAGCGAAAGAAAATGCCGTGGACCTGACTGATGAAATAGACACACTATCGAAAAAGGTCGAAAAAATGAAACAAAATGCTTATGAAAATCTTACACCATGGCAGAAGGTTAGACTTGTGCGATTACAGGAAAGACCGACGTCGCTGGATTATATAAAGAAACTGGTGAAGGATTTTATCGAATTTCATGGAGATAGATTTTATGGGGATGACAGTTCCATAGTGGGGGGTATCGGAATATTCGAGGGCATACCTATCACGGTGATAGGACATCAAAAAGGTAAGGATACGAAGGAGAACATCAAAAGAAATTTCGGGATGCCTCACCCTGAGGGGTACAGAAAAGCACTGAGATTGATGAAACAGGCGGAAAAATTCAAAAGACCCGTATTGACCTTTATAGATACACCGGGGGCCTATTGCGGACCGGATGCGGAGGAAAGAGGACAAGGGGAAGCTATAGCTTTAAATCTCATCGAAATGAGTAGACTCAAAACGCCTATTATTTCTATAGTCATAGGTGAAGGCGGAAGCGGCGGGGCATTGGGTCTTGGTGTTGCCGACAGGATATGTATGCTGGAGAATTCTATATATTCGGTAATATCGCCGGAAGGACTCGCAAGTATACTCTGGAAAGATGCCGCCCTTGCACAAAAAGCGGCGGGTGTCATGAAACTGACGGCACAGGATTTGTTATCTTTAGGTATTATAGATAATATTATAAAAGAACCGCCGGGCGGGGCACATAAAGATATAAATTTTACGACAGATAACATAAAAAGCTATGTATTGGATGAATTAAAGGAACTCGTGAAACCGGATACGGAACAGCTACTCAACAGGAGATACAACAAAATCAGGGAAATAGGAATATGGGCATAAGGGATAATTGGGGATGGTTCCCGGGGCATTCTCCCGAAGTTATGGCGGCGTACGGGAACCATTTCTGCTGAACAGATAATTAATTTGTTTTTTAAAGAAGGGAATTTGATTCCTTTGTCGAATTATTAAATTATACAATATTCACACAGTATTTATAACCTGTTATGGGTTTTCGTTTCATTTCATTATGTACAGAACTTGCATGATCGGGGAAATGGGCGAATTCATAGTATCCGGCCATATATTTTGCAAAAAATCAAACAGGTTTTTTAGTCATGCCACAAACCGAGAGGGGGAAAGGGTATGCAGTGGTATGAGGGACTAATCCTGGCTATATTGCAAGTGCTGTCAATATTTTTAGTATTAGTCAAACTGAGCAAGGGGATCAACTTAATCAGTATGAAAAGTGTGTATGCTGCATTAATTTCATTGGCTCTGATAATGGTATTTTTTAAGTATGAAATAGATATCGGTTTTTTGGTCAATTTTATTGTATTATACATTGTGCTCATACTGTTGTTTAAATTACCAATTAGGGAAACAATTGTACAATTTCTTATAACGGTTATTATAGTCGCAACCATTGAGCTTATGTTTGCATATGTTTTATTTTTAATCACGGGTTTCAAAGATGTTTCATTTAATGGCTTATTTGCAGTTGATTTGGCTGTTGTCATGACGTGTTTGCTTATAAACAGATTTGTGGAATTTGATAAGGTTCGTCAGCGTATTTTACAATATAAAAATTATATAGCAACAGCGGTAGTTAGCATTACAGGGGTAATTTTATTGTTTATGTATATATGGAGAACCAAGGAAGACTTTACGCGGGAATATACATTGAATATATTGATGATCATTGTTATTTTGGAAGTATTAAACGCAGTTTTTTTGTATCAATCCATACGAATCAAACAACAAGAAAAAGTTATTAATGTTCATAAAAGGGATATTCCTTTCCTAAAGAATATGATGCATGAGATAAGGCAAAAACAGCACGATTTTAAAAATCACTTAAATGTACTTTACATAATAGTGCAGACCGAAAATGACGGACAAGCAAGGGAAAGAATTAAAGAATATATAGAAAAATTGACCGACAGTATAAAACCCGCCGACGAATTATTGGATATTGGAGACCAGGTATTAGGTGCAATTATATACAGTAAGAAGGTCCTGGCGGAGGAAAAAAACATTTGTTTTGAAGTCGAGTTTGAAGGAGAAATACCCGAATACCCCATTGAAAGATATGAACTTGTGGAATTGTTGGGTAATCTACTTGACAATGCTATCGAAGCCGCCGAAGGCGGTAGTGATGATAATTCTAAAGTTATTCTGACACTTGGAACGGAAGGGGGGCATAGGATAATAGAGGTTAAAAATACAGGAAAGGCTATTCGGCAGGGTGACATCGATAAAGTTTTCAGGAGAGGTTTTTCAACTAAAAAGGGAAAGTGTAGGGGTTATGGCTTATACAATATCAAAAAAATAGTGAACGACCATAACGGGACCATAGGACTTTCTTCCGACAATTGTCACACAGTATTTAGAATATCATTTTAACAGCATGGGTGTGCACCCACTGAAATTTGCGAAAGATGTTATTGATTTTTGTTTGCGTTATGCTATACTGTATTATTAGTTAAGGAAAAAATATTATCAATATTGGGGGTTCGATTATGTTATTCGTCATGACCTATCTTGTGGAGCTGGGTGTCATTCTTTCTTTGATATTTGCGTATTATAATTTTCGCAAAGGAACCAAGATGGAACACGGCACTCCGACAATGCAGGATATTGCAAAGTCAATAAGAGAAGGTGCAATCGCATTCTTTAAAAGGCAATTTTCTATTAGTGTCCCGATTATAATCGGGATATCGGTGTTATTCGGCATCCTTTTTACACCCTGGGCAGGGGTGGCATTTTTGATTGGTGCGGCAATGAGCTCATTTGCCGGTTTAGTCGGTATGAAGGCAGCGGTCATATATAATGAACGTGTTACCAACGAAGCCCGCCTCGGTGTAGAGAAAAAGGACCCGTCGGTTTTGGGGAAAGCCCTAAACGTTGCTTTTCGCGGCGGTTCCGTAATGGGTTTATCGGTTGGCGGATTCGCCATGCTTGGACTATTAATGGTATATTTGATTGTGGGTATGATGCTCCAATTTGCCAACCCGGAAAACTTGGTTGAAATGACCAGTATAGTCGGCTTGAAATTTGTGCTGTTCCCCCAGGTGTTGGCATGCTATTCTTTGGGCTGTTCCACAGTTGCGGTATTTAACCGGCTCGGTGGCGGGATTTTCACCAAAGGAGCGGACATGGGGGCTGACCTTGTAGGTAAGACTGAGTTAGGGCTTCCGGAGGACGATCCGCGTAACCCGGCAGTTATTGCAGACTGTGTAGGTGATAATGTAGGTGATGTTGCGGGTATGGGTTCTGACCTTCTGGAAAGTACCATTAACGCCATAGTAGCATCTGCGGTTCTACCGACCACAATTTATACTGTGGCTATCAATTCTGCCATACCTATTAACACGGAACTCATAGTCCGCATGATGCAATATCCTCTTGCATTCGTTGGCGTAGGCCTTATTGCTTGTGTTTTGGGAATTGCTTATGTGCTCTTCAGAAAACCGAGCGATAATATAGGCAGAGAACTGAACATTTCTCTATGGAGTTCTGCAGCAATCATTGCCGGTGCGACCTTGGTACTGAGTTATTTCTTCTTCGGTAACATGGAGCTGGATTATGCCGGTATTGATTTTCGATTTGGTTGGATTTCACCGTGGCTGAGCGCTTTAACCGGAATTATCGCGGGTATTGTGCTGGGCATATTGGCTGAACGTTATACGAGTGAGCAATACAAGGAAACAAAGCTGGTTGCCCATTTAGCTGAAGAAGGCCCGGCGCTGGTTATTATTGGCGGGACAAGCAATGGTTGGCGTAGCTGTCTGCCAGCTTGTATTACCTTGGGTGGCGCTATCATTATTTCAAGTTTCTTTGCGGGGCTATACGGCTCAGCTATTTCGGCGGTAGGTATGCTCTCCTTTGTTGTAGCGACAGTTACGGTAGATACCTATGGCCCGATTTCCGACAATGCCGGAGGTATTGCGGAAATGGCACAACTGGATAAAAAGGTACGTGATATCACTGACAGTCTTGACTCACTTGGAAACACTACGGCAGCCGTGGGAAAAGGTTTCGCAATCGGCTCCGGTGTGCTTGCGGCATTAGCTATGATGGTATCTTTCGCGAACATCGGGGAGAGCAAGGGTGTGCTGGATATATTGGATTTTCTGGCCCTTGGTGGGGCTTTTACAGGCATGGGTATCATGCATTGGCTTTCGGGTGAAATGCTCAATGCGGTGTGCCGTAATGCCGAGCAGATGGTAGATGAAGTACGCAGACAGGTACATGAAGAACCTCGGATTTTGACAGGAGAAGTAAAGCCGGACTCTAATCGCTGTATTGATATCTGCACGAGAAGCGCTATTGCGGAAATGAAAAAGCCCGCATTTGTTTCTCTGTTATCTCCCATCATTGGCGGCTTTATCTTTGGCCCCATGTTTGTAGGCGGTTTCCTACTCGGAACGATTTTGGACGCTACCGTAATGGCAACTTCAACAGCAAACAGTGGCGGTACATGGGACAATGCGAAAAAATATGTTAAGTCCAGGGAAGAAGAATTAGTAAAGAAATACGGTAAGGAACGCTTTGATGAAATTCATAACGCCAGCATTATCGGCGATACTGTCGGCGACGGGTATAAAGACGTTGTCGGGCCTAATCAAGATATTATGATCAAGATGATGGCCACGATTTCAGTAATAATGTTACCGGTTATGAATGCGTTTAACCTGATCTCTTTAATAAAATAATAATAGACAGACAGAAACATCAAATATTATACTGTTAACAAATTAAAAGCAATATTCTTTATTGAGAGGATATTGCTTTTTCTTATTAATGCGGCACGGGGACGCTTTGTTTGCCACATTTTTGACTGTGGCAGACCAGCTTACTGCCATGGCACGAGGACGTTTTGTTTGCCACAAAAATGTGGCAAACAAAGCGTCCCCTTGCCACAAAAATGTGGCAAACAAAGCGTCCCCTTGCCACATTAAGGAGGCAAACAAAACGTTCCATGCCACCTACTACAAAAAACGAAAGCGGTGTAATAAAAAATGCAGGACAGATATGTCGGCGATGTAGGAGACTTCGGAAAATTGGGTATGTTTCGTCGAATAGCTGATTCGGGGTTAAGGGTCGGTATCAACTGGTACCGCACATATAAACCTGAAGAGCACGATAACAACGATGGGAAACATATCAGTTACCTCAATAACAAATTATTTCAGGGATGCGATGATGAACTGCTTGACAGGCTTCGCCAAATGGTTGAGGGCAACAGAAGTATTGCCGCACTTGAAACAGCCGAGCTCATTCCCGATGCTCAATATTATTCAGAGATACTCAGACCGGGAAACGACCGGTCCTTTTCAAGGGATATTTGGTACAATAATTCCCTGGAAGCCCTGTCCCATTCAGATATTATATTTTGTGACCCCGACAACGGATTGCTTGTAAAAAGCGTATCCTTGTCCTCAGCCAAGAGCGATAAATATATTACGGAAGACGAATTGGTGAGCTATTATTTACTGGGCAAAAGCGTCGTCTTTTATAACCATCGATGTAGAGAAAAAGAAGAGGTGTATCTGCGAAGGTTCAAACCCTTACAGCTACGGGGCGAACTTGTATCCGCGAAATGGAGGGGGCTGAAATTTACGCGTGGTTCGGTACGTGACTTTATATTCATTTTGCAACCTGTTCATTTTGAAATAGTAAATGACGTGATAAAAAAAATGATGCAAAGTAGTTGGAATAGGCACTTCTCAACAATAGATATCTAGCGTCACGGCTCACACCCCAACCCATTAGCTGCCATGACAAAATGCCGTATATTTCTAAATATTGAAATATATCGAAACCTACAGTATAATAAAGGAAAGACAATACATGAACGCCGAGTTAAATTATATGGCTATAAGCGAATAGGAAGTATCGGGCTAATGAAAAGCGGGGGCTGGACAATGAAAAACCGGGTTTGGTTTAAAAATCAAGGCCGGTTTTTTTGTCTTTAAATAGCATTTTTCATACTAATTATGGGCATATTCTATCTGTCTCTACAGTCAATCGGTTAATATAATATAATTACAGTCATGGAAAATATCAGCAGTTCGGAAGGAAAGGGGTATTTTTACGGGTGATAAAACGAAAGAACAGCTACTCAAGGAATTGTCAGAAGTACAGAAAATGCTGGAAGAAAAAACAGAAGCCCAGGGTCGTATGATAAAAAAAGTAGGAAATATACCTTATGGAGGAGAATTTGTCTAACAGGTATATAACCACCATTTTGGGTTATAGATAATGTTAAATAAGGGGAAAATAATGTTTATCACCTAAGGCCTAGGGCCCGGATACACGGAAGACGGACCGGCATTGCCAAAAAGTGTTTTCGGGTATGGATATTGTGATATTGTTCAAAAACTAAACATATATAAAACTGACAAATAGAAATTTTATGGCATTTTTAAAAGATTGTATATATACAAAATTTATAAGTGGGGGTCTGTTATATATGGGTATTATAACAAAGCGATTTAATACATTTATTGTTCCTCTGATTATTGTAGTAATCATATCAGGCTGTTGCAGTTCAAATATTCCTGAAGGCTTCGTGTATTTGACGGATGAAATTAAAACTGCAGAACTTGAGATGAGATATTACAGCGATAACAACTTTTTGGGCAGGCGTGTTGACGGCTATGAAGCCCCAAAAGCGATCCTTGCTAAGGAAACTGCACAGGCGCTGAAAAAGGCAAGTGAAACCCTGGAAAAACAGGGATACTACATTAAAATCTTTGATGCGTATCGTCCCCAGAGAGCGGTTGATGATTTTGTCAGATGGGCAAAAGATGTCAATGATACAAAGATGAAACAGCAATATTACCCGCATGTGGATAAAGCCAATTTATTTGAACTCGGATATATAGCCGAAAGATCGGGTCATACAAGGGGAAGCGTAGTGGATTTAACGCTTGTAGATATTAAAACGGGTGAAGAAGTTGACATGGGCGGCGGTTTTGATTTTTTCGGCGAAATATCACATCACGGCACACCACTCATTACCAAACAGCAGGAGATAAACAGAAACATACTGCGTGACGCCATGACTTCGGCAGGATTTGAAATGTACACTAAGGAATGGTGGCATTATAAGCTTATTAATGAACCTTATCCCGATACATATTTTGATTTTCCTGTGAAATAGAGAGAGAAAGGTTTGTGTCACAAATGTTTGACTACTCTAGAAATAGAGAAAAAGGGCATAATTGTTTATTGACATAGTTGTGTATAAATGATAAACTATATTGATGTAGCCTATGAAGTCAGAAATACAAAAGGGTGAAATTAATGGCCGGTAAAGGAAAAAAAATAATATCAACCAATAAAAAGGCAAGACATGATTATTTTATCGAGGAAACATATGAAGCGGGGATTGCATTGGTCGGGACCGAGGTAAAATCTATCAGACAAGGAAAAATCAACATTAAGGACGGCTATGGCCAAGTTGAAAATGGCGAGGTTTTCTTGTATAATGTTCATATAAGTCCTTACGAACAAGGGAACATTTTCAACAGGGATCCTTTGAGAGCAAGAAAACTCTTGCTTCATAAGAACGAGATCAGAAAGCTCATAGGATACGTTCAGCAGAAGGGCTACACCTTGGTTCCACTGAGTTTTTATTTGAGGGACGGTTTAGTGAAAGTTGAACTGGGTGTGGGCATCGGTAAAAGAAAATATGATAAACGCGAGGTTATAGCCAAAAAAGATGCCGAACGCCGAATAGAAAGAGAATTTCGCGAAAGGCAAAAACAATGAATTCCCGGCATTAAAATTATGGGGGTGTACTGGTTTCGACGGGGGTTTGGAGTCATCGGTAGCGAGTCGTGTTTCGCTTGGTAACACGTAAAAAACTGGGCAATTAAATATAAATGCAAACGAAAATTACGCATTAGCTGCCTAATATAGCGGCAGCTCATTTCTCCCTAGCCTCCCGCTGCTAGGACAGAAATGTCATCTTCGCGGGGAACGTCTTAAGGGGTGCCTTGATCTTAAGTTGTACAATTAGGGCTAGCCGAACCTGTAGTATGTTATTGGACGACAGGGAAGGCGATATTCAAAACAATAACTACACTCGTAGAAACTGCTGATAAAAGGCCTTCGGACAGGGGTTCAACTCCCCTCACCTCCACCATTAAAAAACTTAAATATTGATACAAAGCAAGCCTCCCGGGGATAGGGGGTTTTTGTTTATCTTTAATTTTTCATCAAAACATTAAAAAATATGTCTGTAACTTTGTATATACCAGGGCCGGCAAACAAAGCGTCTGTTACCACACTTTTGCCACCAAGCGTCCCCTTTTCATGATTCCCTGTTGCATTCCTTATAGTGTTCCCTTAATATAGACATGTGGAAGACGAATACATTAAAATTATGACAAAATATTAGAAGCATGACAAAGTATGACAAATTATGCATTTCCTTGGTGGTATAGTTATTATAACAAAGCACAGAGGGCCAAAAAACTATATGTAAAATGTCCGAAAAGGGAACCTTATTTGTTATATCATCTCTCTTCCGGGATAATAGGGAAATAGAAAAAGGGGGCAGACAGGGTAAATGGTAATTGTAATAGATGATAATAAGGATTTGGCTGATATAATATGTAGGCTTCTTAGTACCATGGGATATGATGCAACCGCGGCTTCAAACGGGAAGGAAGGTATAGCCAAAGCAAAAATGCAAAAGCCTAAGGTTATTTTATGTGATATAGGAATGCCGGATATGAATGGTTATGATGTGGCCAGGTATGTTCGCCGGGATGATGAGTTAAAAGATGTGTATCTGGTCGCTATTTCGGGTTATTCAAGTCAGAAAGATATAGAATGTTCGATGGAAGCCGGATTTGACAAACATCTCAGCAAACCTGTAAACTTAGATGTTTTAAGGACGACCCTGGAAAGTGTCTATGAAAGCAATTGATTTGCTTAAAAAATTTCTGATCCTAGGCATTCCGTGTTAACACACAGGCAATCCGGGCATAATAAAAAATAGATTGAGGTGTTTTTCACCGGGAAGGACAGTGAAATTTAATGACGGAAATAGAGGAAATGATTGATTTTTTGGAAACGGATACCCTCAGTTTTATCTTCTCCCCCATAGGGTTAAAATATCTATCTCTAAAAGCCAAGCCGGATCTTCATCATATAAATTTGAGGACTGTCGAAAAAAACCGGGCACAAGATCCTGCTGAAAAATTGATTATCGAAGAGACCCTTAAATTTTTGACAACAGGTAAACATACCATGCCCCTTGATCTGACCGATTTTACGGAGTTTCAACAAAATGTTTTCGAGGCAGTCGGCAACGTGGAGCCGGGAAAGATTGTTACATACGGAGGTATTGCAGAGATACTCGGAAAACCCGGGGCAGCCCAAGCGGTTGGCAGTGCCGTTGCCAAGAACCCTGTTTCATATTTTTTACCGACCCACAGGGTACTTCCCAAAAAGGGTATCGGAATATGCAGAACAGGAGCAGGTTATTTAAGGGAAAAACTTTTAGAATGGGAAGGACATGACCTTGCTAAGATAAGGGGAAACTATGTTTGTACCAGAAGAAAGTGTTGTCAGGAGTAAATTCTCCAAACGAAAATGCAACAGGATTGTCCCTGTTGCAAATATAAGAACCCTCGAAATTGTCGGCACGACTTCGGGGGTTTTCTTTTCAGTAATTCATGGGTCGTCACACAAGGAAGCCGGTTTGTTTTGATTGGTCTCCACATCCGGGGGTTTTCTTTTCAGTAGTTCATGGATCGTCACGGGGGGATGGGCCCAGGTACCTGCCCCCGTGGCTTTCTTAATAATTCATAGGTCCCCGTGATCCAAAAGGCATCTGAAAAAAGAAAACGGTGCACCGACACACACATGACGAAATTGTATGTGACAGTTCCCCGCTTTTCTATAACGTTTCAGGACAAAAGCACCGAATCCGTTTCCATCTGCACACCCGAAAGTTCTTTGAACCTTTCGAGCAAATCAGTTATCCGGAGCCTTTTCTTTTCTTCCCCGGAAATATCCAAGATAATCTTACCTGCATTCATCATCAGGAGTCGGTTGCCGTGGCGGATCGCCTCAGTCATGTTATGAGTGACCATCAGGGCCGTAAGTTTGTTTTCCAACACGATGTTGTTAGTCAGGTCCAGAACTGTGGTGGCCGTAGCTGGATCAAGCGCCGCCGCATGTTCATCGAGAAGCAGCAGCTTCGGTTTTTTCAGTGTAGCCATTAAAAGTGTAAGGGCCTGACGCTGGCCCCCGGACAATAGGCCTACTTTGTCGGTCAAGCGATCTTCCAGGCCCAATCCGAGTTTTTTTAATTCCGTATAATAGTGTTCGCGCTCAGTTTTGGTTATATACCAACGAAGTGTGCGTCTGTCACCCCGGCGCAGTGCAAGTGCTAAATTTTCCTCAATACCCATACTGGCAGCAGTCCCCGTCATGGGGTTCTGGAAAACGCGACCTATATATTGGGCACGTTTGTATTCCGGCAAGGCTGTCACATCGGTGCCATTGATAGAAATTGAACCCTCGTCAACAGGCCATACACCGGCAATTGCATTCAGCATTGTGGATTTGCCGGCACCATTGCTCCCAATGACAGTAACAAAATCCCCCTCAGCTAATTGAAGATCGATACCACAGAGGGCTGCCTTTTCATTTATAGAGCCGATGTCGAAAGTTTTGTGAACATTCCTGAGCTTAAGCATTTTTTTGTGCCCCCCCTTTGTTTGCAAATACGAAAGAATTATTTGTTTTAGCCTTGAGATAGGGAATGGCCAGGAATATGGCTACAACTGAAGCGGTAAATAGCTTGAGCAAATCGGTGGGCATCCTGAGCCACATTACCAAACCGATAACAAAATAATAAATTACGCCGCCCAGTACAACAAATACCAATTTGATATAAAAATTCATATACTTGCCGATAAGCGCATCACCTATCACTTCACCTATGATTACGGCAGCTAATCCGATAACGATGGCGCCCTGGCCCATCTTGATATCTGCAAATCCCTGAAATTGTGACATGAGTCCGCCTGAGAAAGCCACCAGACAGTTGGATAAACCGAGAGCAAGTACCTTCATAAAATCGATGTTAATCCCCTGGGCTTTAACCATTTGAGGGTTATTACCCGTAGCCCGGATAGCACTGCCCTGCTCGGTTCCGAAGTACCAGTATAATATGCTGACTAAGACCGCGGCAAAAACCAGCATGGTAACTATGGAACTGCTTATATTGCGGAGGGAGACGATGAGATGATATTTATCGACATTTACAGCCCTGTTTGCTCCATCCAACACTAAAAGATTGATTGACCAGAATGAAATCTGGGTCAGAATACCTGCTAGGATATCGGGTATGCCAAGGATCGTATGCAAAAACCCGGTGACAAGTCCCCCGAGAAGTCCAACAATTGTAGCGATGGCAAGGGCTATGGGTGCCGGTATACCTGCTAAAATAAGAACAACCGTCACCGCTCCGCCGGCTGCAAACGTACCGTCTACTGTCAGGTCTGCAAAATTCAGGAGGCGAAAAGTTATAAACACTCCTAAGGCCATAATTCCCCAGATAATTCCCTGAACAATATTGCCGGGCAGGGCGGATAATAGGTTTAATGGTTTAAGAGATAAGAAATACGCTATTAATTCCATGGAATCCATATCCTTTCTTTATGTTCATACTACAAAAAGACCGTTTGCAGCATCTCTTGTTCGATTGCCACAAACGGCCATTAATGCTGAAATTGAAGCTAGAGGGCTTCATATTCGTCGGGTAAGGTAATGCCAAATGTGTCACAAATGTCAGGATTATATTTTTTAGTAAATTTAGGTGCATATCGAATTTCCATAGTGGCAGGATCCTTACCGTTAACGAGAATTTCGTATGCCATTTCCCCGGTTGTGTAGCCCAAATCATAGTAACTTATAGAAAGTGTAGCAACACCGCCAGAAGCGCTGCAGATGCCTTCTTCACCGGCAATAATGGGAACCTTTGCAGGCAGGGCGATATTTTTAATAATTTCCGCGTTTGAGGCAATGGTGTTATCTGTAGGCAGATAAATCACATCATTTTCGGATATCGCTGCTTTGGCTACTGTTTGTAAATCATTGGAGTCCGAAAAAGTGTAACTTTTAACGCTATAGCCCATGTCAGTGAGATGTTCGGTAATAACTTTGTCCTGGTATTTGGAATTCGGTTCTGCAGAACAATAGATAATACCAACCTTGTGAGCGTCAGGAAAAATTTCATGTAACATAGCGGCCTGTTGATCTAAAGGCGCAAGATCAGAGGTGCCGGAGATGTTCTTACCGGTTTTGCCTGTCCAATCATCAATATCGAGGGCTGTACCATAATCGGTAACAGAAGTTCCCAGGATAGGGATTTTGTTTGTTGATGTCTGGGCAGCCTGAAGCGCCGGAGTAGCATTAGCCATAATAAGATCAACGCCGGAAGATACAAACTGATTGCAGATGGTAGCACTGATATCCGGTTCGCCATTTGCATTCTGTTCGTCGAATTTGACCTTATCACCCAGTTTGTCGGTTAGGGCATCCCTGAAACCTTTAGTCGCGGCATCAAGCGCTTCGTGTTGTACCAGTTGGCAGATGCCGATATTATAGCTTTGGGCTTCCGGTTGTTCGGGCCCCGATGGTGTGGTGTCAGAAACTTCAGGAGACTTACCGCAGGCTGTCAGCGATAGAAGTACCAATGCGATGCTCATGAGTATCAAAATAATTCTTTTCATGTTTTTCATTCTTTTTATATTTCCCCTCCTTTCATTTGTATTTTTCGGATTTTGTTGAAAATAATTTCTCTATTCTATTGCGAATGATAAAATATTTTTTGGGAAGTAATCCTATATATATTTTAAGGCTTACATTATAACACTATTTTTCAATCGTGTAAAGATGCCATCAGGGATTCCCCACTAGAAAGACATTGAATTTTTCCACCGGAGTTTGATTCTACAAAAAAATGATGACAGGGAATATATTATTCACACCATCGGCAGCATTAACGAAATGGTATGGAATTTTGACCAAAATTATCACTTTTTGTTGCCATCCTTTGTTTCTATGATTATAATATACATATACTATTGTTGGAAAAAATAGCATTGTCAGGGAACCCAACATCAGCATTTCAGGCGGCTGCAAACGATTCTAAAACAAATACGGATCGTGCAAGTGTAATAAAACTGAAGAAGATATGTATCAATATATGTTAGACAAAAAAGAAACAATGCCCGGAGCCGACAAATGAACCATATGCATAGTGAAATCGGACAGGGGTTGTAGGGGGGGTATTATATGTGTATGGAGGATGTATTTACGGGCAGTATCGAGGGGCTGGGTGCGTTGGTAAACAATATTACCCAAAGTTTAGAAGAATTGCATACAGTTCTTGATGCTGTGCCTACTGCCATTGTACTGGTGGATGCAACTAATAAATTGATGTATCTGAATAAATGTGGGATGGAGTTTTTTGAGGTAGGTTATTCCTGTTTTGAAATGGAAAGGTATGCATTAAGATTGAAGGTCCTGAACCCGGATGGTACATTTTTTCCTCTTGGGGAATGGCCTATAAGTCGCTCCCTCGAAAAAGGACAAATCATACATAATGTTAAGATGATAATCCAAAATGCCCATAAAAAACAGTTTGATGTCAGTGTAAGTTCAGCTCCCCTCTGTGACAGTCGGGGCTGTATAAAAGGTGCTATTGGCATTTTTGAAAATTGTTTTAAATATGGACGGCAGGAGAACGTTTTAAAAGAGAATGAACAATTGTACCGTATACTATTTGAAAATACTAAAGATGGATTTATTCAAGTTGAACCTGTATCCGGTAAAGACGACAGTTCCCACAATTTCCGTATTTTGCGGGTTAATGCTGCATGGGAGCAACAGACAGGGCTCAGGGCTGATGATTTTATCGGAAAAAGTATCAAAGGGGTCCTGCCTGATGCGAAATACTCCTGGTGTACGATTTTTGCCAAGGTGCTGACGACCGGCAGACAGAAGTATTTCGAATACTATGATACTGGCACCGGCCTCTGGTATGGCGTTCGTGCGTTCCTGTATCATGCGGGGCAGGTTGGGGTGCTTTTCCGGAATATTACTAGATGCAAAAAGATGGAAGAAGCAATGTGGGAAAGTGAAGAGGGGAAGAGATTCATGCTGAAACTGGAAGAGCTGCTTCAGGATGTAGAGGATCCCAGGGAAATTCAGAAAGCGACCTTCGAAACTGTGGGGTGCACACGGATGGCGGTAGAATGTGCGCGTGCCGGGACGGCATTACGCAAGAGTGAGGGCCATGCCCGCAAATTGGTTCGGGAACTCCAAACGGTCAAGAATGAACTGACGGCGGAGGTGGAAGCGCTCCTGAAGCTCCATAAAATCAGCAAGCTTGTTTTGTCACAGGATAATAAACAGAATGTTTTCTATAGTATACTGGAAACAGCCATAGATTTAACCTTTGCCGACAAGGGCAATATTCAGATATTCGATGAAAACACGAACACTCGGGGCTTTATTGCACATAAGGGGTTTAAAAAACCTTTTTTGGATTACTTTGCGAACACTACGGTGGAAGCAGGTTCTTGTGGTGTATCATTTAGGGAGAAAAGGCCGACTGTCGTTGAGGATGTTCAAAAAAGTCCGATTTTTGTGGGTAAACCGGATATGCATTATATGATGGAAGAAGAGGTGTATGCCTGTCAGTCTACGCCCATGGTCAGCAGTACCGGCAATATTATAGGTATTTTGTCGACACATTATCGGGCTCGTCACATCTTTAATGAACGGGAAATTCGAATGTTGGAAATCCTCAGCCGGTGGGCTGCGGATATCATCGAAATCAATATTGCACATGAAACCCTTCAAAAAAGCGAACAAAGAGCCCTAGCCCTAGTGAAAGATCTCGAGAATATCGTCGAAAACAAAAATCAGTTTTTGAGTGTACTTTCACACGAACTGCGTAATCCTCTAGCAACAATATCGGCAGGGCTGCAAATGCTGGATTTAACGAAGGATGAATCTCAGATAACAGAGATTAAGGGCATAATGAACCGTCAAATGAACCAGTTGTGCCATTTGGTGGATGACCTGCTCGATCTGGCCAGGATAGAAAACAATAAGATCAGACTCGATATAGAGAGGGTGGAAATCACAAAATTGGTGGAATCAGTCGCTAAGGATAATAGGCTGTTTTTTGAGGTAAAAGGTTTGGAACTGAAAACACAAATAACTTGTGATGCGCTCTACCTGGATGCGGACCCCACCCGTATTAAACAAATTATAGGCAATTTGCTGCACAACTCCATGAAATTTACTGATAAAGGTGGCAGGGTATCATTGACAGTAAGCAAGGAAGATACTGAGGTCGTAATCTGTGTGGAGGACAACGGGGAGGGGATGGAACCTGAAATCTTGAAACAGCTGTTTGAACCCTTTATCCAGGCGGATGAATCGCTGGATAGGTGCAAGGGGGGACTTGGGTTAGGGCTTTCAATCGTTAAGGGAATTGTTCACCTGCATGGGGGAACAGTCAATGCTTTTAGTGCAGGTCCGGGCAAAGGGTCCAGTTTCTATATTCGCCTGCCAATTGTACATCAGTGGGATGCATAATTACGACAAATCTGAATTTCGGGGGTCGGTTGTATGGTTACCCATACAGCCCTACATCTAATCAAACGCGATTCCTAAGTACCCCTGCTTGCCACACGGCAATTCTAAATCAAATTCTTGCAGGGCTTTTATCATTCCAAAGGGACGGACCGTTCCCTTAAGGTTTTTTTCCGGGATTGGCAGGGGTTCTGATAAGGTATTCATCGGCAGTTAGAATCCCTGAAAGCTTTTTGAGTACCGGGCTAATCTGATTTCAATCATTTTAATCTCCTCACCGGGATGGCGGCGTATTTATCTTCCATTTTATCGGGGCGATAGGACAGTTTGGCATTCCTCAAACCCATGTGTCCCATATCATCTTCTCGATTCATATAAACCAGCTCGGGGTATATTTCCCTGACATAAACGGCAAATTCACGGTTTATCATTTGATATGCACCCTTGACATAGTTAAAGGCCTTCTCGAAATGAATCACATAAGTATCGGAATTCAATCTTTCTCCTATTGTAAAGGCGACGATTTTATCCCCCACCCGAATTAATCCGCCCTCCAAATCAAGATCAAAAAAATTATCAAAACAGCGTCGAATAGCAAAATATTCGCCACGAAGATAAATGTCCTTATTGTGGTCACGTTCTTGGTTCCATATTTCATTCATCTCTCGGCATTCTTCAAGATTATCGGGGGTTATCGGATCGAAACCCCAATTATCCCGATTATGCTGTTTGAAGAAATTGATATAATTGCGTTTATTGCTGAGTCTATTACCCTTGAGGTTTATCAATTTATCCAAATAATAAACATAATCCGAACCATCACGCATATATTCATATTTGAAACAATCGGGATATAAATCTGAAAGTTCTTTTCGATTTTCGGGGGACAGCCCGAGAATTTTAAATTCATGTCCGTGTTCCAATGAATCCTTATACATGGTTTCTATCACCGGTTTGATATCGGAGGTGCCGGCGGGATAGAAATAAAATTCCTCATTTTCGGTCCTACCCTTGATCACCAAATAATTGTCAACCTGTGCCGCACGATAATGAAAGAGCTCGTACCAGGCAAACAGATTCGTAAAATTCTGATGACAGCCTCGCATATTTGCAGATATAATCAGGGGTTCCATCCATTCCTTATCTTTTATTTCGATTTCCTTGAAATTGATCATCTATTTTTTTCTCCTAATTTTTGATTGACTATTTTAATATCGCCTAAAATTACACAATATAAAAAAACCTCATAGTGGCGTGGAATCAGCTATTATAAGGTTTTTTTTATCGGCTTTGGTTTGTTACGCTAGTCGCAAACCCAATTCTTTTGCATAATCGTATGCCTGTTTATATTCCATGAAACTTAAACCCTTAGCTATCTCCTTATATTCAAAAGCCTTGTGGCAGGGATGGTATTGATTCATCAAATTTACTAAACAATTGGGGGACAATTCTTCCTTTATAAATTTCAAAACCTTTTTTGTATCTTCTAATCCGCCGGGCAACACCAGGTGTCTGATCAACAGACCCCTGTAGGCTATTCCCTTTCTATCGACCTTCAATCCGTTTACCTGCCGGTCCATTTCCTTCAGGGCCAACTTTGCTTTTTCAGGATAATTTGCTATTTTGGAATACAGCCTTCCCCTTTCAGATACATTGTATTTAAAATCCGGCATATAAATGTCTATAATTCCATCCAAAATTTTCAGAATTTCAATACTTTCATAACCGCCGCAATTATATACAATAGGTAATTCCAGTCCTTCCCGGGCTGCTATATAAATGGCTTCCAGGATGTTGGGAACAAAGTGAGTCGGAGTAACCAAATTTATGTTATGGCATTTATAATGACCCTGTAATTGGAGCATAATATCCGCTAATCTTTCATTGGATATCGGATGTCCTTCACCATGAAAACTGAGTTCAAAATTTTGACAGTAAACACATTTCATATTACAATATCCGAAAAATATTGTTCCGGATCCCCTGGATCCGACCAGGACACTTTCTTCACCGAAATGCGGCCCATAGCTCGATACTATTGCTTTGTCGGCCCCCCGGCACACCCCTACCCCCTTTGTTCTGTCTACTCCACACTCATGAGGGCATAGATAACAACGGGTGAGATGTTTTTCAATTTCATTCACCCTCTCCAGTAAAGTGCCGTCCTGCAGTAATTTTATATAGCTCGGTCTAAAAACCATTTATCTGCTCACCCCTTATTTAACCCTAAAATCCACTCTTCCAACACCCATACTGACACGAAATTCCAATTTAATGTCTTTATCTTCATAATCAGGTGAAATGTAATGATCCCCCAGCCTGATTAAATTTAAATCATCTGTATTGATTTTGCTTAAAGAACTGTCTAATTTTATTTTTATACCCGCATCCTTTGGAACCGTTATATTTATGTTGGAAGCACCACTGTCAATTTCGATATCCGATTTACCATATTTGTTTCCCAAGATAATATTCAGATTCCCGGCGCCCATGTCTAAATCAACAGATCTTGTTGCAATGTTTTCGAGATTGAGGGTGCCCGAAATGGCGCCCAGATCTAAATCCAGGTCCCATATCACATCCTCGTTCAATTTAAAATTATAATTGCTGCCCCTGGTGCTATAAATAGCCGGACTATGAATTTTGTTTGCAAAATTGAAAATCACGGTTTCCATGTCGTTTCTGTACGTTTTGTTATGGCTTAGTTTGATACCCCGGGCATCAACCTTTAGGAGGTCATTTCTTTCTGAAGCCACATCAATTCTGGCTGCGCCTATATCCAGGTTAAGTTCACCATGGGAAGTTTCCACAGGTTTCGTGAAATGGGTCTTGAAATCAGTGTCAACATTGATCCCCTTATAAAAAGTTCCATATAAAATTAAAATTATAAAAAATATAATCCACGCTATAAGGGAAACAATAAATTTTTTGTTAAATAAAATATTAACCCCTGCTACAACGAGCAACAATGGCCATAAATCAAAGATACCGAGCAGCACATCAAAACCGATATAGCCCAAATTCGTTAGGAGAAATAAGATACCTAAAATGATTAAAATAATACCGCCTATCAATCTTCTATTATTCATAATTTCACCTTCTCCATAATATTTATATTTTTATGAGTTCTGTATTTTGTTGATTGCCATGCAGCATTATAAATCCTATTCAAAATTATTTTTTGGGCTTGCTGCTTAATATAAATACCCCAAGAACTATTAACACAATCGGGAATAAGAATTTAAAACTCAGCCATCTCAAAAATATAAATCTTTTGCTGAATAATATTGCACCCACTATGATGAGTGCGTATCCGAAGAACTTTCTGCCTTCCTCTTGGTTGAAACCTCTACCGAACATATTGCTCCTTTGACCGTTATTTTTATTGAAATTTCCGTTTGAACCCGGTCCCGCGTTGATACCTTCCCTTCTGGGCATTATTATTGCGGCGGCAATATAGATAAGCAGCCCCGTGCCGTAAACAGCTATGCTTATGAGCCAAAGAAGCCTGATTATAGTTGAGTCTATGCCAAAATATTCAGCTATACCGCCACACACACCTGCTATTTTTTTATCACTTTCAGAACGATATAAACGATTTTCCATGAAATCCCTCCTTTTATTTGTGACAATGCGTCAATGCGTCAAGGGGACGCTTTGTTTGCCACATTTTTGTTTGCATATTAATCCTTCCAATTCCACCAGTGCAGTTTATTTTCCGGCAACTGCCCGTCATGATCTGCGTAATAAACTGCCAACCGATAACAGTACAAAGCGCATTTATCCACTGTTGTACCCTGTGCGATGCAGTCAGCGGCATAGATATCATCAGGGTTTTGGCCTTTTAATGATTCTATTGTCGGAAACCCTGCCTTTATCAAATGCTTCGCCATATTGCTTCCAACTCCGGGTATTTTCATCAATTCGGGTTTATCGATTTTACTCATAACACACCCCATAATCAGATACCGAACCACCATTTTCAATTTTCCCGATGCAACTCCACATGGGCTGCATATAAACATGCCTTCTCGTCACGGCATCCTTTTAGCCTATTATACCATAATATAATTCTATGCATCTATTTATATTAATTTGCGTCACGGTCAAAATTTAGGGTAGTAGATGCGTCAAGGGGACGCTTTGTTTGCCGCATTTTTGTTTGCATATTAATCCTTCCAATTCCACCAGTGCAGTTTATTTTCCGGCAACTGCCCATCATGATCTGATGCGTCAAGGGGACGCTTTGTTTGCCGCATTTTTGTTTGCATATTAATCCTTCCAATTCCACCAGTGCAATTTATCCTCCGGCAACTGCCCATCATGATCTGCGTAGTCCGGCAGGGGGACACTTTGTTTGCCATCCTATTTTTAAATAGGGGAGAATAACGTGTTTAAAATGCAGGGAAAAAGGTGTTTAATGTAGAATATTGGGATAATAGACATATTAAAGCATCTTGTTAAGGCATCCTGTCAGTTCGTTTATTTATAATGAAGGGGTGATAACTTTGGGTAGGGTAGCAAGGGCGAAAAGTAAAACCGGGATATACCATATAATGCTAAGGGGTATAGACAAAAGGAATATTTTCCTTGATGAGGGGGAATATTTAATATTCCTTAAACATCTAAGGAAAGCACAGGATAAAATTGAATTCATCCTATATGCTTATTGTCTAATGACCAATCATGTTCATCTTTTGCTTAAAACAGAAAAACCAATAGGTGACATTGTTAAAAGGATAGCAGTTGGCTATGCCCAATATCATAATATTAAAAATGGCAGAACAGGACACCTTTTTCAAAACAGATTCAGAAGTGAAGTGGTCGAAACCGACAGATACTTTCTGACAGTTCTGCGTTATATACATCAAAACCCTCTGAAGGCGGGGATAGTGCAAGATATAAAGCAGTATAAATGGAGCAGTTATCATGAATACCTTTCAAAAGGTAAATCAATAGTTGAAAAGGGGTTCGCATTTGCATATTTTAAAGGCCTGAAGGAATTTGTTGAATTCATGGAAGAGGAAAATGACGATGAATGTTTAGACTATAACCCCACCAAAAGGTGGAAAGATGATGAGTTAAAAGAGTATATTAGTCAACTTGTAGACATAAATAAAATACATAATTCAGACAAGCAATTAAGGGATGAAATTCTTAGGGCAATCAAAACTGAAACCGGGGCAAGTAACCGGCAGTTGTCAAGGGTGCTTAATATTGGGAGAAGTATTTTGGAGAGGGTAAGGTAAATGTGGCAAACAAAGCGTCCCCATGCCACATTGAGAAATACAGAATAACAGAAAAGGAGCCATTCGTATGATTTATGATATTGAAAAGATAGAAAAAGCAAAGGCAGTTCTCCAAAGCATTGCAAATGGCAAGGATCCAATCAGTGGGGGGGCCATTGAAGAAGGCAATTTTGTCAATGATCCCAGGCTAATCAGAATGTTTTATTTTGTGGCGGAGGTATTGGATAATGTTGTAAAAGGAAATTATAGCAGAGGAAAGGTTTCTGAATTTATAATAACCGGTGAGCAAAAAAACGATGTAGTATTTACTGAAGGAAATATCGGGGTGAATGAAATTGCTAAATGCATAAATCAACAAATTAATCCACTGATGAGTAAAAAGGTTTCAGGTATGGCGATTAACAACGGATTGAAAAGATTAGGAATTCTATCTGAGGCAATAGACGATTTAGGCAAAAAGAGAACAACCACAAATGAAAAGTCTGTTGATTATGGTTTTCAATTAGAGAAAAGGAATTATAATGGAGTAGAGTATTATATGGTAGTTATTGATGATAAGGGCAAAAAATATATATTGGATAATATAGAGGAAATTATGAAATGAAAGGTCCATTTTGAGTAGCTATTTTGTTGTGCATTATGGGTAAATACTCAAATAGTATCACAATTTACACCCTATACGGGTAGAGGTGGCCTTTGTGCAAAATTTCAAGTAATTCACGCATATATGGTAAAAATATGATATAATAATTAATTTTTATATAAACTGCCGGCTAATTTGCTATAGATATGGTAATGACTGGGATAAACCTCATAAAATTCGTGCATTAATTGAATTTTTGCACATTTGACTGCCTGCATGTGGGCCGGGGTGTGAACTACAATTTAAGAATTGCTTATACATATTTGGAAATAGCAAACAACCCCTATAACGATTAAAATGGGGGTTTCAATGAAAGGATGGTTATTTGATCTATAAAAATCCTGATTATAAAAAAGCGAGGGGTGGCCATATAATATTGGTATCTTGTGGATATTGTAAAACCGACATTGTCAAGTATCAGAAAGTGGGGAAAGGGAGACTGTTGAGAATGTATGTTGATAGGATTATTGAAAGTTCTGTTGACCTTTCCAAAAACTATGGAGCGTTGTTTTGTCCTAATTGTAATAAACAACTGGCAACAAGAGTTACCTTGAAGAGGAAAAACAAAGAAGCATACATATTGATCAGATCTGCCTTCAATACCAGAAAAATAGGCTAAAGGACAAGTACCTATTGAAATCCTTCGCTTCATCCGGGATGACAATTTTCACACGGCCTTCTGTTCCTGAAGGTGGAGATGACAAACAAAGCGTGCCCATGCCACAAAATGTGGCAAACAAAGCGTCCCCATGCCACATGCCACCTATTCTCTGTCATAATCCAGATGGAGTAATATTCTTTGGCCGGATTTTTCATATATAATGGGAACCTCCAGAAATTTTGATAGGTTTTCTTCAGTGAGAATTTCATCCGTAGCCCCGGCCAAATAAATTTCCCCCTTTTTTAACAACAAGGTATGTGAAAAATTTGGGAGTATCTCTTCTGTATGATGCGTTACATATATAAGAGTAGGTGCATTTTTATCCTCACTCAAATTTTTAATTATTTCGAGCAGTTGTTCACGTGCAATTATATCGAGCCCCATACACGGTTCATCGAGAATCAACAGTTCGGGCTGTGCCATTAAACCCCTCGCAATCAATATTCTCTGTTTTTCTCCTTGTGAAAGCGTCTTATATTCCCTGTTCGCTAGGACCGAGGCATTAAGTCTTCTTAAACAATCTTTGGCGAGAACTTGGTCATCTTCCGTAATTTCATCATAAAGATCTATTGTTGCAAATTTTCCGCTCATAACTATGTCCATGGCTGTGCTGTAACCATGAAATTTTTCCTGAATGGACGAACTCACCCAACCTATGGACCTTCTCAGTTTTCTCATATCATATTGACCCACGGTTTTACCTAATACCCTTAATCTCCCTTTTGAAGGAAAGATATATCCGTTGAGCATACTCAAAAGCATGGTTTTGCCCGCGCCATTGGGACCAAGGACCGCCCAGTGTTCACCTTTTTTAATTTCCCAGTTTATATCCTTGAGTATATATTCATAGTTTCTTATTATAGATACCTTTTGCAGTTCCACTATCAATTATATCAACCTCTTTTTTGTACAGAGCAGTATTTTGTTATAACAGTAATTTCTAATTTGCCAAGCCATAATAAAATATGATAATTATACTAACATATTATAGATAATAATTCCACCCCCAGGGGGGTTGGCGTGGGGGGTTGGCACAACGATGTGGCAAACAAAGCGTCCCCATGCCGCATCCTGAATGTGGCAAACAAAGCGTCCCCATGCCACACCCATGCCACACAAGAAGTAATAGCAGCATCTAGAAAAATATGTTATAATTGCGAAAAGGGTAACAATATATAATACTTTAATATTATAATTAGCTCCGAGTTAATTAACCTACAGTCTTTGCCATGGTTATTAACCGTCAGGGTGCGAGAAGAAATTCCTGTGCCTCCCGCTATCGGAAAGGAGAAATTATATTCGGACAACCTTTCTGTCTTGAAATGGCAGGGATTTTTACGCAACAGGCAGTTTCCAATCGGGGCTGTCTATTTTTTGGGGACAAAAGGGGACGTACCCGGATTGTCACCAACATATTATAAGCAATAATACCACCCCTAGAGTTGGCGTGGTGGGATGGCAAACAAAACGCCCCCATGTTACCCTAGAGTTGGCGTGGTGGGATGGCGAACAAAACGCCCCCATGTTACCCTGGAGTTGGCGTGGTGGGATGGCGAACAAAACGCCCCCATGTTACCCTGGAGTTGGTGTGGTGGGATGGCAAACAAAACGACGTCCCCATGCCACTGCGGCTCTGGGTAAGTATATCAAACAAGGTGGTGTTATTTGTATTTACATGCGAACAGTAATAACGAAAATAAAAAGGGGGAAAATTGTGTGAAGATTTTAAGTAAAACGGGAACAAAGATGTTCTTTGCTTTAATGCTTATAGCAGGATTAATTTTTCAATTTTGCTACATATTATTACCTCAGGATGTCTATGCACAAGAAACGACACTTATCATAACCGGGGATGGGGTAAAAAACCAAAAGAATTATACGCTCGAGAAATTAAAATCTATGCCCCAGACCCGTGCCATTTTTAGTACAGTCAATACATACCCTACTAAAAACTGGCATGTGGGCGAAGGGGTTACATTGAAGGACCTGCTGAAGGAAGCCGGCATAAAAGATGATGCTAAAAAAATAAAATTTTATGCATCCGATGGTTTTTATCAAGAATTCACAATAAAAGAAATATTGGAAGATACTCGTTATTATTTCCCCGGTTTGAAGGAAAACGACGAGTATGACGGGAGACTGCCCGGTTCCGACAGAGACCCGGAAAAAGTCGAAACCCTTGTCGCTTTGATGAGTGCTGAAGATGATAAATATGAAGGAATGAGCGGTGACAGAGGAATCAGGCTATTGATGGGCCAACGGGCGGTTACGGAGCAAAACAATCCATGGTATATAAAGAAACTGAACAAAATTGAAGTTTCTAGGGAAGAACCCGGCAAATGGGATGCTCCGATTGCCGATTTGCAACCGGGAAAAGTTGAGCCCGGCACAAAAATTATTCTTTCATGTCCCAATAAAATGGAGCTGGAGGAAGCAAAGATATACTACACAACAGACGGCTCAGAGCCTGATTTAAACAGTGATATTTTTAATATTATAGCACCGCGTTGGGAAAGGGATGGCAGATCCAACCAACCAATAGAAATAAATAAAACCACAACGATAAAAGCTGTTATTATAGGGCCGGGAAAGCATAATAGTGATGTGGTCGAACTGAAATACGAGGTTGGAAGCTATAGTGGGGCAGTACTGACCTGGACAGATGACCCTATGAAATCTCAGGCAATAACGTGGCTCTTGCCGAATACGGTTTCACGGGCTAAGATCCAATATATGATTGCAAAAGATTTTAAAGGCAACTTTAACGGGGCACAATTCCAAGAAATTGAAGGAGAAAAGTTCGGGCAGAATTATAATCGTTTCACCGTACAACTTACACAGCTCACACCCGATACCGAATATGTGTATCGCGTGGAAAATGAAGATGGCCGGGGCGAACCGTGTTATTTCAAAACCGCAGCACAAACAGACAAGTTTTCATTTATATATTTGGGTGATTCACAACAGGAGCGGGANATAAGTTTAGGTTATGNCCACNTGNAAGAAATTTTACGCTCCGCATATGANGGGAGCCAAAGTTTTGTCTTGTTTGGCGGTGATTTAACGGATAACGGCAGTGATGAGAATGAATGGTCCGAATTCATAAATTCCATTTCGGAAGTATCGTCGCAGATTCCTATCATGCCGACAATGGGAAACCATGACGGTTCCTGTTATCTGAATTTCTTTAATTTACCTACAAACGGCCCGGAAGGGTTGGGAAAAAGATTTTATTCTTTTGATTACGGTGACGCCCATTTTGTAATATTAGACAGTAACAACAACGCCTTACCGGAAGCCAAAGAATGGCTGCAGAACGATCTTAAAAACACATCCAAGAAGTGGAAGTTTGTAGTTTTCCATCATCCCGCATATCCTAATTATATTGATTATAAAACGGAGATGCAGGCTAAATCTATTCGGAAAAATTGGGTTCCGATATTGGAACAAAATGGTGTAGATATGGTTTTTGGCGGGCACCAACATATGTATATGAGGACGCACCCCATAAAAGATGGGAAGATTTATGAAAAACCCGAAGACGGAATAATTTATATTATGGGGAATGCAAGCCCGAAGGCGTATCAGGATTACCACGACCTTGATTATATAGCCAAAATTGAATCAGGCAGTAATTATCAAATAATCGAGATTGACAACGACACACTCACGTTTACTTCAGTAAGTGCAGACGGCAAACTTTTGGATACATATCTTATAGCCAATGCATCATCGGACATAGAAGGGCATTGGGCACAAAGTATAATTAGACAGATGATCGATAGAGGGATTATCAAGGGGTATCCCGACGGCTCCTTCGGGCCAAACAACAACATTACCAGAGCAGAATTTACATCACTGCTCGTCAGGGCTTTTAATTTGGAGCCAGGCCCAGGGAAAATATTTAGCGATACGGCCAATCATTGGGCCAAGGAGGCTATCAAAACAGCAAATTATCATGGGTTGGTGGGCGGTTATAGTGATACCTTGTTTGGACCGGACGATCCCATCACTCGTGAGCAGATAGCGGTGATGGTTGTTAACGCTATAAAAACAGAACAATCCGATGAAAATAAACCGTTTACCGATAGTGCCCAAATTTCAGCCTGGGCAAAGGAATCGGTAACCAAAGCAACCACAGCAGGACTTATCACAGGATACCCGGACGGCTCTTTTAGACCAAAGGACAATGCTACACGTGCAGAGGCTGTGGTTGTACTGGACAGAAGCATGTGATAAAAAGAATGTGACAAAAGGTGGCATGGGGACGCTTTGTTTGCCACATTCGTGTGACAAAAGGGGACGTACCCAAATTGTCACAAAAAATCCCGCAGGGGTATTCAAAACTTGCTCCCACGGGATTTTTATTTTCTGGGTTTATATAGGATTCCATAGGGGTATCCGGGTTTTGCACCCACGGAAATCCCATTTTTTAGGCCTGTATGAAGGACCTAGTCATGTTAATTATTCAACAGTCTTCATATACAACTCAAATTTCAACCTGTATTCATCTGTTTTCGTATTGAAAATCCCGATTAAATCCTCTGTTATCGGAACTTCTATGCTTTTCTTACCAATAGCGATATTCTTGCTCGAATCGGCGAACCGACATCATTATAAAACCAGAA
>JGI24707J26582_10000128_pt1 | contig 50715 bp, 43 predicted proteins | sample BioPla1DNA1_FD_26582 | JGI IMG/M metagenome (IMG submission 26582)
CTAATAGGTAGCCTTTTTTGCTTTCTTATTTTCCTGAAATATAATCAATAAACTGGCGAGCCGTCCTTCCAGAGCGGCCATTATGCCACATTTCCCATTGTAGCGCTTTTTTTCGCAATTCTTCCCTTGGGATATCTATTTGATGTTTGGCCGCTAAACCCTCTACTATTTTAAGGTATTCTTCCTGACTTGGGGATATATAAGTAATGCTTATGCCAAACCTATCTGCCAAGGATATCTTTTCTTGAACAGAATCAGAAATATGTATTTCTTCAGTGTTTTGCCTATCATTCCACGTTTCTTTTATCAAATGTCTTCTATTAGATGTAGCATAGATTAAAACATTATCCGGTTTTTTCTCTATACCCCCTTCGATGACAGCTTTCATATGCTTATATTCTATTTCAAATTCTTCGAAGGATAAATCATCCATAAATATTATAAAATATCTATTCCTATTTCTAATAAGGGATATTATTTTATTAAAATCAATAAGTTGATTTTTGTTTAATTCAATTAATCTAAGACCCCTGTGGGCATATTCATTTAAAAGAGCTTTAACAGAAGAAGATTTCCCTGTCCCCCTATCTCCAAATAACAAAACATTATTTGCACTTTTCCCTTCTAGAAAACCTTCTGTGTTTTCCTTTAAAATCTTTTTTTGTTCCTCATAGCCTATTAAATCCTTAAGTCTTATGTTGTCGGGATTTTCTATACCTTTTAATCCGTCTTCCCACCTAAATGCCCTATATTTCCCCATCATACCGCAGCCATTTTCATAATAATACCGTGCCAATTTATTAATGATATCGTCTATGGCGATATTATCTTTTTGGGATGCATTTAAAAATGATAAGGGCTCTATTTTAAGTTTGCTTGCTATTATATCCCAATCTATATGGGCAAATTCACTCAAAATTAACAAATCCCTTTTCACAACCATTTCTATTGCTGTATCCCTTTTATTATTTTCTTTTTCACAGGAAAGACTAAAAATATTTTCATCCTCAATTACTAAATGAATTATATAATTTTTCCACAAAGAATCTCTTAAGTTATATTTAAAACCAAATTCAAGAAGCTGTGAGATAATTTCTGAAAAATCATTTTGTAATTTGGTACCATCCTTGTTTTGCTGTTTCAAATCCGTAATAAGTCTTTGGGTTGCACTTATTAGCTTATCCTCCAAAAGACTTCTATAAATCAATAAATTATTTATCATATTAATTCTCCTTTGATTATAAAATCAGCCTACGACTTAACTGTACAAGGCAGTAAGCCATAGGCATTAGTATCGTTTGTTAAAATTAAATATGTTTAAACCATCGTGATAAGACAAATATTATAAAAGAATGTAGCGGGATAATAACCAACCCTGCAATTATCCTTCCAGGTAAGAATGCCAGAAATCCCTTTTCATAAGTAATTGCAAGCACAAAGGTATTTATTATTAGTGAAATTATAAAATACCCTACGGTTACTACAAATAATATCTTATCAAATGAATATAGGCTATCTTTTGATTTTACGATTATCCCTAATATAATAGGAAGCACTATAAATGCTAGAGCAACTAACCCATATAGTATCAAAATAAAATTCGATATCTCAATATTTTGGGTCATAGGAACATATATTGCCCCTACCGCCATAATAAGGCTAAATATAACATTTATAATATGAAAATTAATCTTGACTTTATGGTTTCTAATTACCCAATAAATTAAACCCGGTAATAATCCTCTCAAAATTGCCCCTACTGTCATCCCAGGGATATAAGGCCCACCCATGGGATTAATGATAAATCCCAAGATATCGCTTACCCCCCCGGTTAATGCTCCAGCAATAGGTCCAAAGAGTATACCACTTATTATAACGGGTATATCCCCAAATCCTATGCGTAGAACCGGGAACCCTGCCAAGGGAATCATATATGAGAAAAATCTAGTCAATATAATGCTAATTCCTGAAAGCAGTCCACAAGAGACCAAAATCTTTGTATCAAAAACTTTTGATTTATTCAAACTCTCCCTCCTTTCTCTAGTATGANATGACATGAGTAACACACCACACTAAAGAAAGGGGTTCTTTAATGCACAGCGGAAGCGATAAAGCACCGCAGCAATGGATTTATAAAATCCATCTCTTTCGTTTAAGAGCAACTTCCCATCTCTTAACACTTAACGCGCCTTATCTACTCTGTCATTCCATAATCATTATATATAATTATACAAAATTCTGCAAGAAATAATAGATAAACAACAGCCATTATTCCATATTTCTCTTTTTTCCAGCTCTATTTAATTTATTCCGTGAGTTGTCATTCTGAGCAGAGCAAAAAATATAGGCCTCAAAATCCTTTACTTCGTTTAGGACGGTAGGGACGGATTTACTGGTTAAATAGGTATTGACATTTCGTCAATAATATGCATATAATAAACCGTTTCATTTGTTTAGCAAATCTAAACAAAAAGTTTAGTTAATCAAAACATACAGGAATAGGGTGTATTTATGAATATCGGTGAAAAAATAAAATTACTAAGGATTACTAATGGCTTAACTCAAGAAGAACTAGCTAACCGTTGCGAACTTACAAAGGGATTTATTTCTCAAGTTGAAAGGGATTTAACATCTCCTTCTATTGCAACCTTAGTTGATATTTTAGAATGCTTGGGAACCAATTTAAAAAACTTTTTCAATGAAGCCGAAGAAGAAAAAATCGTATTTCACAAGGATGATATTTTTATTCAAGAGGACCTTGATAATAAAAACGAAATACATTGGATAATCCCAAATGCACAGAAAAATCATATGGAACCTATTATGCTTGTTATGGAAAAAGGCGGAAGTTCCATACCACATCCACCCCACGAAGGGGAAGAATTCGGGTATGTTTTATCGGGAAATATTTTAATCAATATTGGTAATAACAAGTATAAGGCGAAAAAAGGCGAAACCTTTTGCTTTAAACCTTCTAAATCTCATTTTATTTCCAATACAGGAAATTCAAAGGCAAAAATATTATGGGTATGCACCCCACCTAGTTTCTAACGATATCATTTATAAGGAGGAAATCAATATGGCAAAGAATATAATCGAATTAGTAGATATCTCAAAAACTTATGACTCTACGGAAGTGCTTAAGGGCATTAATCTCTATATCAAAAAAAATGAGTTTTTAACTCTACTAGGTCCTAGTGGGTGTGGCAAAACCACTACCTTAAGAATTATTGGAGGGTTTGAATTTCCTACAAGGGGCAAAATTATTTTTGAAGGAAAAAATATTAATTCCCTTCCTCCTTACAAAAGAAAGGTAAATACTGTCTTTCAAAAATATGCCTTGTTTTCTCATATGAATGTTGAAGAAAACATTGCCTTTGGCCTTAAAATCAAGAAAGTAAATGAAAAAACTATACAAGAAAAAATTCATAAGATATTAAAATTAGTTAACCTTGAAGGATATGAAAAACGCTCCATTGATTCCCTTAGTGGCGGACAACAACAAAGAATTGCCATTGCCAGAGCTTTAGTAAATGAACCAGATGTATTGTTATTGGATGAACCCCTTGGTGCCCTTGACTTAAAACTAAGGCAGGATATGCAAGTGGAACTTAAGAGAATGCAAAAACAGCTGGGCATTACATTTATATATGTAACCCATGACCAAGAAGAAGCCTTAACGATGTCTGATACTATTGTCGTTATGAAAGATGGGATTATTCAACAAATTGGAACCCCGGAAGATATCTATAACGAACCAAAAAATGCCTTTGTTGCAGATTTTATTGGGGAAAGCAATATTATCTCAGGAATAATGAAACAAGATTGCTTGGTCGAATTTAGCAAAACCGCATTCCAGTGTGTGGATAAGGGTTTTGCCCTTAATCAGCCAGTAGATGTGGTTATAAGGCCTGAAGATATAGAGGTAAGCTCTAATGAACAAGGAATGCTTTCTGGTATAGTCCAGTCGACCACCTTCAAGGGAGTCCATTATGAGATGATTATTAAAACGGATTCCTTCGAATGGATGGTTCATAGCACTGCCATGTATCCTCCGAAATCAGCAGTGGGGATTAATATCGCCCCCCACAATATTCATATTATGAAAAAGGTGGTGAACCAATGAAAAAAAAATGGCTATCCTATCCTTATATACTCTGGATGGGGATTTTCGTTGTTGTTCCTTTAATTTTAGTCTTTTTTTTCAGTATCACCACTTCTAGTGATGGAACACTCGTATTTTCCTTGGAGCATTACCGACGCTTTATGGAACCTCTTTACCTTAAGGTATTGTTAAAATCTATTTCCCTTGCAGGAGTAAGCACAATAATATGTCTTATTTTAGGTTACCCCGTAGCTCTTATTTTAGCCGGCAGACAAATGAATAAAAAAAGTTTTCTTCTTTTTTTATTCGTTCTGCCTATGTGGATGAATTTCTTACTTAGGACCTACGCCTGGATGACTCTACTCGAAAAGAATGGATTTATTAATACCATATTATCCCTCTTTGGATTGGGTCCATTCCAACTCCTATACAATGATGCCGCCGTTATATTGGGTATGGTTTATAACTTTCTACCCTTTATGGTCCTTCCTATTTATTCGGTATTGAGAAAAATTGATCATAGTATCATCGAGGCAGCTGAGGATTTGGGAGCCAACCAAATTATAATATTTAAAAAAATAATATTTCCCTTAAGTCTACCTGGGGTTTTTTCTGGTATATCTATGGTATTTATGCCTGCCGTCACCACCTTTGTTATTTCAAGACTTCTCGGGGGAGGTCAATATATGCTTATTGGAAATTTAATCGAAAGACAATTCCTTTTAGCCGGGGATTGGAATTTTGGTTCCGCCATATCTATTGTTATGATGATTATTATTTTAATAAGTATGGGTGTTACATCAAAATATGATAAAGAACATGAGGGGGGAGGACTATGGTAAAAAACATAATAAATCGCATCTATTTGTTTATAATATTTGTATTCCTATATGCCCCTATTGCAGTGCTCATTGTTTTTTCTTTTAATGATTCTAAATCAAGGGCCCGCTGGAGTGGTTTTACCCTTAAGTGGTATGAGGGATTATTAAGAAGCCCGGATATAAAAAAGGCCCTTTATTATACTATAATCATTGCTATACTATCTTCTGTTATCTCTACAGTTATTGGTACTATCGCAGCCATAGGGATACACAATATGAAAAAATGGAAAAAAGGATTGGTAATGAATCTTACTTATTTGCCAATACTTAACCCAGATATTGTAACCGGTATATCCCTTATGATTTTATTTATCTTTATTCGCCTAAAATTAGGGTTTTTTTCAATGCTCTTGGCACATATTACATTTAATATACCCTATGTTATTTTGTCTGTAATGCCTAAGCTAAAACAGTTAAATAAACATCTGTATGAGGCGGCTTTAGACCTTGGAGCAACCCCTACCTATGCGTTTTTTAAAGTTATATTGCCTGAAATTATGCCTGGTATTATAACCGGTGCCCTATTGGCCTTTACCCTGTCTTTGGATGATTTTGTAATCAGCTTTTTTAATACCAGTTCAGGGGTAACTAATTTATCTATTACTATTTATTCTATGGCAAGAAAAGGAGTAAATCCAACTATCAATGCATTGTCTACATTAATGTTTCTTACTGTATTGATTTTACTCTTTATTGTTAATAAAAGAACTTCAAAAGATACCCATTGAGGAGGAGATTTTAATGAAAAAACTAGGATTTATTACTTTTTTACTGTTTTCCATAGCCACTGTCCTATCTTCCTGCACAACCAGTGATAGTACAGGTAATAAAACGGTTCTCAATATTTATAACTGGGGAGATTATATCGATGAAGATGTTATAAAAGGATTTGAAAACAAATATGGGATTAAGGTAAACTATGATACCTTTGCTACTAATGAAGATATGTACGTTAAAATTAAATCAGGGGGAAGCAATTATGATGTTATTTTCCCTTCGGACTATATGATAGAAAAAATGATTAACGAAAACCTACTCCAAAAAATAGACTTAAATAATATCTCTAACTATGACTTAATAGACAGCCAATTTAAAAACCTAGATTATGATCCTAACAATGAATATTCCGTTCCCTATATGTGGGGGACTGTAGGAATTCTTTATAATAAGACCATGGTTGATGAGCCGATTGATAGCTGGGATATTCTTTGGGATAAAAAATATGCAAAGCAGATATTTATGCTAGATAGCCAAAGAGATTCCATAGGGGTTGCCCTAAAAAAATTAGGTTTTTCCTTTAACACCAGGGAGGTTAGTGAATTAGAACAAGCAAAACAGGCGCTAATTGAGCAGCGCCCTTTAGTCCTAGCTTATGTAGGGGATGAGGTTAAGGACAAAATGATTGGGGAAGAGGCTGCCTTCGCCGTAGTCTGGTCTGGGGATGCCGTATATTGTAAAAGAGAAAATCCAAATCTTGAATATGTAATCCCCAAGGAAGGTTCAAACTTTTGGTTCGATGCAATGGCTATCCCGTCATCAGCCAAAAATAAAGAAGAAGCCGAAATGTTTATAAATTATTTATGTGAAACCGATATTGCCTTTGCCAATACGAATTATATAGGATATTCTACCCCTCATATAGCAGCAAAGGAAATGCTTGAGGAGGATATCCTATATGATAGGGCTGCTTACCCCCTCGAAGAAGACATAGCACATTGTGAAATTTTCAAAGACTTAGGGGGCTTTGTTAAAGAGTACGATAGAATATGGACTGAAATTATGGCACAATAAAATATATGGCGCAGCAAGACAAGCACCATTAGCTTCCCCCTAGTCATATACTACTAATGGAATTTTTAGTAAAGTGAGGAATTGGAATGTTTATGCGCTATCCAGCAGCGATGGATCGACAATCCACTGGAAAATTAGTAGTAGATGTTTTTACTGCCAGACAGGGACGGCTTGCCCCAGTTAATAATGCAACTGTGGCAATCCGTCAAAGGACTAGGTATACTAGACAAAACCAACCGCTTGAGGTAGTTATCACCAATGAATCAGGAAAAACAGAAACTGTTTCACTTAGTACACCTTCTATTGAACTTACCCAAGAGCCTCCGCAGCAACAGCCTTACTCCACCTATGATGTTGAGATACAAGCCCCAGGGTATGAAACCTTACTAATTGAAGGGGTACAGCTTTTTGCAGATTCAACTGCTATCCAAAACGTAATCCTAGGACCTGAAGGTTCGATGGAAAGACAAGTTAATGAAATCATTATTGAGCCTCATACTCTATGGGGAACCTATCCACCAAAAATCCCCGAAGACCCTATAAAACAAGAACCCCCTCCAACGGGATTTGTTGTGCTAGATCAACCGGTTGTTCCCCAATTTGTAATCGTTCATGATGGGGTTCCCGATAATTCTGTTGCCCCTAACTATACAGTCAGTTTTAAAGATTATATAAAAAATGTTGCATCCAGTGAAATCTTCCCCACATGGCCTGAATCTACTATCCGTGCTAATGTCCTTGCTATTTTATCTTTCACCCTAAACAGGGTATTCACAGAATGGTATAGGGGTAAGGGGTATAATTTTACCATAACTTCTTCCACTGCCTACGATCATGCTTTCTTCTACGGACGAAATATTTATGAATCCGTCTCTCAGATTGTAGATGAAATATTTGTAAATTATATAAAAAGACCAGGATTTCGCCAGCCCCTCCTTACCCAATACTGTGATGGTGTTAAGGTAGAATGCCCCACGTGGATGACACAATGGGGATCTAAGAACTTAGGCGATCAAGGTTTAGATGCTGTAAGTATCCTTAGAAGCTTCTATGGGCAAGATATATCCCTTGACACTGCCCCAAGAGTAGCTGGTATTCCTTCTTCTTATCCCGGCACTAGTCTAACTATAGGTTCTAGCGGACCCTCAGTTAGAACGATACAAGAACAACTTAATGCCATCTCAAATAACTTTCCAGCTATTCCTAAGGTAAGAGCCGATGGGAATTTCGGAGAACAAACAGCAGATTCTGTTAAAAAATTTCAAGAAGTGTTTAATCTAACTCCCGATGGGATTGTGGGGTCGGCTACCTGGTATAAAATCTCTGATATATATGTGGCTGTAACAAGAATTGCAGAACTGGTATAAAAACACTTTCTGTCACCTAAGGTGACAGAAAGTGTTTTTTGTGACTTAAATCATATAAATATGCCATACTATACTCTATAATCTAATAAAATATTATTACTTAGGAGGAATATATATGGATGCAATTACTTTACTTATGGTGGAACATAATAATATAAAAAGGGCATTGGCCGCTATAAGAAAGCTATGCATATCTATCTTAAACGGCAAGGAAGTGGATAGAGAGCTTTTTTATGGTATTATTGATTTTGTGAGAAATTATTCTGATAAACACCATCATAAAAAAGAAGAAGATATACTCTTTAAAAAGATGTCCCAAGAATTAGGAGAAAGAATTGCCAATGGTCCTATTTATGGAATGATAGCTGAACATGATTTAGGGAGATTATTTATGATGAACTTAGAAAATGCCTTAAAAGAGCTAGAAAAGGGTAATTCTGATGCTAAGGTTGATGTCATCGCTAATGCCATTGCTTATACAGACTTGCTTAATAGGCATATCTTCAAAGAAGATACTGCCATATACACCTTTGCCAAGAAACAGCTTTCAAAAGAAGGAATGGAGGAAGTAGAAGAAAAATGCGCTGAAGTAGAAGAAATTGCTAAGGAAGATAACATCCAAAATAAATATCTCAGTTTTCTAGAATACTTAGAGAAATCTTCAGAAAACTTATAACTTTTCTGTTCTGGATAATCATTATTATTTACTTTTTATTATTTTATGATATAATATAAATGTAAATAATTGATTGAGGGAGGATATGTAAATGAAATCATTAAAAGGAACAAAAACAGCAGAAAATTTACTTAAGTCTTTTGCAGGAGAATCCCAAGCTAGAAATCGTTATACATACTACGCATCCATAGCAAGAAAGGAAGGTTATGTCCAAATTTCTAACGTTTTTACAGAAACAGCAGATAATGAAAAAGAACATGCTAAAAGGTTTTTTAAATTCTTAAGTGCAGACAAAGAGCTAAATCAAACAGCGCTTGAAATCACTGCAGGTTTTCCTATAGCCCTTGGTAATACAAAAGAAAATCTCCTTGCGGCTGCTGAGGGAGAAAACGAAGAATGGGCCGATTTGTATCCTGCCTTCGCAGATACAGCTGATGAAGAAGGTTTTAAAGAAATAGCTGCGGTTTTTAGAAAAATAGCTGATGCAGAACAAAGCCATGAAATAAGATTTAAAAAATTAGCGGCTAATATCGAAAATGGTTCGGTTTTTAAAAAGAATGAATCCGTATTCTGGAAATGCAATAACTGCGGATATATCCATGAAGGTACAGAAGCTCCAAATCTTTGCCCAGCATGTGCTCATCCCCAAGCTCATTTCGAAGTATTTGTTGAAACATATTAAATAAAATAATACCCGGCACTGCAGTGCTGGGTATTATTTTATAAGTTCCTAATAAACTGAAATGTATTTAATAAATTTAGTTCTCCATACCCCCAGGATGTATCAGGGTATCTTCTTGATTCCCTCCTTGTTGCTCCTCTTATTAGATATGTTCTTACCTTTCTTGTTGTTAAGGTAGTATCATTTCCTTTTATAATTCCCCACTCTAAAAGAAGGGCTGCTGCCCCAGCAGCAATCGCCGCTGCAATGCTAGTTCCAGTCATTTGCCCATATCCACCCCCAGAAAGAGGCCCCCTTACATTAACTCCCGGGGCAACTAAATCTGGTTTCATTTCGTCATCTCTTGTTCGGCCTCTACCTGATGCACTGTATAAACTGTTATCTATAGGATTGTATGCTCCAACTGTTATTGTTCCCTTCCCACTTCCTGGAACAGTAACAGTAGTTTGCGGTACTGGTTTTAAAAAAACTGTATCTTTATCAATCCAGCCTTCTCTTGGAAGCCATACATTGTATCTTCCATCAACTATAAAATCTCCATGCAGGGTCACAATCCAGTTCCCCGGAGTAGGATCTTCGAATCGTATTCTAGTAAGTTGATCTCCTGTCCTTGGCTCTGGATATATATAATCTACTTTTACTCTGGTTTTTTCTAATATAAATCGTATTTCTTCTTCTTCCCCAAATCTCGCAGGAATCCTTTCAATAAATTCTCCTGTAGGAGATATCATAGAGATAGACATTTTGTCAGGGGCATTATTCCATATATATAAGATAAATCCCCTTTCTCCTTCTCCCACCTTTATTTCTATATCCTCTGTTTGGATGCCATCTAGGCTGCCACTCGTATGATGTAGTGTATTTGCTTCATTGCCTGCACTAGCAATCATTACAACGCCCCTTCTTCCACCTAATTCAGCCATATAAGTTTCTGTAAAAGAAGTACCATCATGCCCTCCTTCGTTACTCCCTATTCCCAAACTAATAACTACAGGCATATTCAAACTTCGTGCCGTCTCCACCACATATTTTAGTGCCATAATTACATCGGTACTTTGATATACTGTGGTTTTAGGAGCTCCTATTAAGTTGTAATCCCTAAGATATTCCTTGGCTGCCTTTAGTTTTACAACTAAAAGATTAGAATCAGGGGCAGCCCCTATAAACCCTTTATCGATTCTATCATATCCTGCTGATACCCCTGCTAAAAATGTTCCATGTCCCACTTCATCCCTATGGGGAACTATTTCCCCTGGATTTTTACTTTGTAATGCATTATTTATTTCCTCTTCAGTGAATTCCGTTCCATAGTCAAAACCTTGTGGTGGATTGCCTTCTAAGGATTGATCCCATATTCTTAAAATCCTAGTCGTATTGTCTTCATATAAAAATGCAGGATGAGCATAATCTATCCCTGAATCGATAACCCCGACTAATATCCCTTGGCCCCTTAACTCACCGTAGGGATAGTTATGAAACATAAGTATATCCGAAGCTTCCAAACTTCCATTGGCATAGTTCCCAAAAAGGAGAGGGATTGTGTACTGAACTATCTCCCTAGTTTCTTCAAAAAATTTTTCTTTTATGTCCCTAGGAATCTGTAAAATAGCATAATTTTCATTGATGATTTCCACATTGGCGGCACCATTTTGTAATGCTGCTTCAACTATATTTTCATTATACTCAACTATGAAATCTAGATATTCATCAGATATAATTGATTGTGGGTCCATGGCAGGAATATTCCCCTGCCTTAAATCTTCCATATTATTATCCAAGATTTGGCCTTTCATTCCTCTTATATCCCCCTGTCTTAACCCCTCAAATGAATTAGCCAAACATAAACTTCCATATCCCCAAGAAGGATTAGGATAATTTAAAAATGGCCATGTTCTCCTAGCACCCTTATATAAGTATGCCTTTAACCTCTCTCCATATAAAAATGGGTCATTTCCCTTAACTATGCCCCATTCCATAAGCAGAGCTGCGGCCCCACTCCCATGGGGGGCTGCCATACTAGTTCCACTTAGCAAATCATATCCGCCTCCAGGGATGGGTGCCATAATATTAATCCCCGGAGCCACCAGTTCTGGTTTAACAAATCTACTTCTTCTCGTATAACCCCTTCCAGAAAAGGGAGCAATTTGATTAGTTGTTCCATTATATGCTCCAACACTTATCATCCGTTCTGCTGTTGAGGGTATTGTTAGGGTATGTTCTAGTTTAGGCTCCACAAATGCAGTTTGTCTACCTATTTCCTCCGTAATAGGAAGCCAAATGCTATATATTCCCTCAACAATACTAACCCCATACAAATTAAGCTGCCAAATACCATTGTCTATAAACTGATTTACAGAAATAAGGGCAATAAATATTTCCTCATCTCCATTTAAAGGAGAAGGTCCCCCAAAATAAGCCATAACTTCTGTACTTCCTATAATAATTCTTTGAACTCCTGCTTTAGGTGAAATTTTATTGGTACTTTCTCCATTGGGTGCTGTTACAGAAAATTCCATAGTATCTGCAAAAGACTTCCATAGGGTCAAAGTAAGACTTGTAAGCCCTTCATCGGCAATAAATTGTATGTTTTTTTCTTCACCTTCTTCTAATAATCCTCCCGTATGGTGACCCGTATCTCCTTCATTTCCTGTTGCCACAACAATGGCACTCTTCCACCTATTTGCCATTTCATCCATATAAGTTTCTACTATTGAGTTACCGTCATGGGGCCCCTCATTGGTTCCAAAACTTATATTAATTGCTATGGGCCTTGCCAGTTCCTCTGCTTTTTCTACTATATATTTAATAGCTCTCATAAGTTCGGTAGTTCTAGGAAAAGACTGAGTCCCTCTTCTTCCTAGCTTTACTATAATGAATTCTGACTCCGGAGCTACCCCCATATATTTTCCATTACTACCTCTCCCATTTCCTCCTGCTATACCTGCTACATGGGTTCCGTGGCCAATCTCATCCTTATGGGGCACCCTAGCTATCCTTTCCATTAAGGTGGAAAGGCTTAGAGCCTCATCGATATCCTTCCTCGTAAACTCAATTCCCCCGCTAAATCCCTGTGGCGGTTCCCCATTTAAGGTTTGATCCCATATATATAAAATACGGCTTTTTCCATCCCCGTTTATAAAATCAGGATGGGCATAATCTATGCCGGAATCAATAATTCCTAGAAGTACCCCTTGTCCTCTTAGATCATTCGGTGGCCTTTGTACGGCTGTAATGCAACTTTCCCTAAGGCTATTATTAAGGTTAATCCCTAATCTTTTAGGTCTTTCAATGTATTCAACCTGGCTATAATCCGATAACTTTGGGATTTTACTTTCCTCTAAGGTTAAAATTCCATATCCTTGGGTTAATATTTCTACTCCTGCCTCTAATTGTCTCCCTACTTCACTTAAATCTCCATGGTATTTTACTATTACCTCCCAAGTATTAGATTCTGCATTAAACCCAGTATTAAAATCCTGTGCCTTTACTCTTTCTTCTTCATCCATATTTAGTAACAACTCTAATCCATTATCTATTTTATTATCAGAAGGCATAACTCACCCCCAAAAAAATATAGAGAACTATGCAAAAGCATACCTCTCTATATATCTATGCGCTCCTATTTAATTAATTCTTTTTTCTAACCAACATAATATATCGGACATTATTTCTTCTTTTTCTGGTTCATGAACCAGCTCATGGTAACAATTTTCATAGAATTTTAATGTCTTATCCTCCGATTGAATCCTGTGGTATACTTCTGTGGTTCTCTCATAAGGGATTACCTTATCACACTTTCCATGAAGGAAAAGACAAGGTAAATCGTAATGTTCTGCATTTTCCTGAGCCCAACTAATTCCTTTGTATAAAAATTCTCTTATTAGACCAATTGTAGAATATCTAAGGTCATAAAAGTCTTTTTTAAACTCCTTTGAGTATTGTATATTTCTAGTGGCTCTCCTTCTGCCTATCCTGTATATTCTTCCCTTTGGTATAGTCTTTCCTAATACATTGCATAACTTTAACGATGNCCCGTACAACCCCCAGGGAGCCCCCAAGGCAGGGCCCGAAAAAATTTGTCCCCTAAGTTCTACCTCAGGATATATCAGTCCATATATGAAGGTAATAAGTCCCCCCATACTGTGGCCAAAAGTAAAGATTTTACTATTAGGATGATTTCTTTTTACTATTAAAAACAATCGGTTAAAATCAACAGTAAACTTGAAAAAAGATTCTATATGACCTCTTGTCCCCTCGGACCTTCCATGACTTCTATTATCTATTAAGTATACTCCGTAGCCATTTTTAATCAGTAACTCGGAAAGTTCCAAGTAATGGCCTGAGTGTTCACCATAGCCATGACTAATAATTATAATAGCCTTAGGATTATAAGGTACATCTTTCCTGTAAAAGATACGAAGTCCATCTGAACTTCTAAAATATTTATGAATCAAATTCATAAAATTATCTCCTTTATTTGTAAGATGAATCCTGCTTTTGGATTATATTACTATTAAAATAGTGTGTAAATATTAATACAGTGAAATTTCTACCCTAGAATTTATATGAATCTACATCTATATTGCGTTAGGATATTATCTATCATTCTGCTGGCTTCTGACTTTGTCAGACCTTCAATATCTTTGTCTATTTCTATCTTATGGGTTTTAATCAAGCTTATGAGGTATCTTTTCTGTCTTTCTGTAATCATATCCTGTTTTGGTGGATTCCATACCATATCCCTTGCTTTAAATAATGACTCATCTATGTGGAAAAAGTCTCTTTTTAGGCATTTAAACAATTGGAAAGTAGCTTCTGCATCGTGTATCGCCCGATGGGCATTGGTTAAATCTATCCCATAATATTGACAAAGAGGCGCTAAACTCCTACTAGGAAGATGTTTTAGAAATCTTCTGGCTATTGCTAAGGTATCTATAGCTTTTTTTGAAAAGCCATAACCTTCCTTTATACTTTTTGCTTTTATGAATCTGTAATCAAAAGAAACATTATGGCCTAAGACATAATCCCCATCACAAAAGTCTAGGAAGCTTGGCAATGCTTCTTCTATGGTCAATCCATCCTTTACCATATCGTTGGTAATCCCCGTAATCTCTGTAATAAAAGAAGGGATAGATTCCTTAGGATTAAGCATTTGGTGATATTTATCCACTGCTTTTCCGTTTTCAATTTTAATTGCACCTATCTCAATAATGGAATCCAAGACAGGGTTGCATCCTGTAGTTTCTAAGTCAAATACTACCACATTTTTCATATAATCATTAATCATTATAACATCCTTCTAAACTTTTATTTTCAATGCAAACAAGCTTATATAATCATACCATTTTATTTAATGAATATAAATAATATCTATTAAAAATGCCACCCCATGGGGCAGCACTTTTAAAGATTCTCAAGATTATACGGGGTTTCTTGGTATACATAATAATTCAACCAATTAGAAAAAAGTAAATTGGCATGGCTCCTCCATAAAACTATGGGTTCCTTTGAAATATCATTCTTTGGGAAATAATTCTTAGGAATTTGTATGTCTAGGCCTTTTGATAAATCTCTTTCGTATTCCAACTTTAAAGTATTGGCATCATATTCTGAATGTCCTGTAACAAAGATTTGTTTCCCATCTTTAGAAGCAACGATATAAACCCCAGATTCCTCGGATAAGGCTAGAATTTCCAAATCCTCTACCTTTTCAATATCTTCCTTTTTTACTCCCGTATGCCTTGATTGGGGTACATGGAAAATATCATCAAAACCTTGGATAAGTTTTATATTTTTTTTCAAGGTTTGATGAGGAAATATCCCAAACATTTTTTGTGGTAAGGGATACTTAGGAATCCCATAGTGATAATATAATCCCGCTTGGGCTCCCCAGCAAATATGAAAGGTAGAAGTTACATGTTTTTTGGTCCACTCCATAATCTGTTTTAATTCTTCCCAATAGGTAACGTCTTCGAAGGAAAGGTTTTCTATAGGAGCCCCTGTAATAATCATCCCATCAAATTTTTTATTCTTTATCTCATCAAATGTATTATAAAAAGAAACCAAGTATTCCTCAGGAGTATTTTTGGGTATATGACTCTTGGGATGTAATAGGGAAACTTCTACCTGNAATGGGGTGTTTCCCAAAAGTCTTAATAATTGTGTTTCTGTTACTTGCTTTAGTGGCATTAAGTTTAAAATGACAATCTTAAGTTCCCTTATATCTTGTTTAAGAGCTCTATTTTCATCCATAATAAAGATATTTTCATTGGTCAGAATCTGCTTGGCAGGAAGATTATTAGGTATTTTAATCGGCATCTTTTTCCTCTTTTCTACCGTCATTTCGTAATATATATTATATATAAACCTTTGGTCAAATGCAATGTAAAAAACCTCTAAATCCCTTGGATTTAAAGGTTTTAAAATTGCGGAGGCAGGATTTGAACCTACGACCTTCGGGTTATGAGCCCGACGAGCTACCAGACTGCTCCACTCCGCGTCATTTAAAATTCTGCTGACAAAATTCATTTTAGCATACTAGTAATATTATGTCAAGTGTTCTTTTCAAAAAAATGTAAGCCTTAAAGAAAAGGGCAGGTGTGAAAACCTGCCCCTATAGATATTCAATTTTTACTTTACTTCCGCTTAACCCCTGCCGTGCCGGTTCTACAATTAACTTAATGGGTATTCTTGACTTTAGTTCTTCCACATGACTTATGATACCAACACAAAGCTGTTGAGAGTGTAGTTTTTCTAAGGCACCCATTACTATATCCAAAAGATTATTATCCAGCGTACCAAAACCCTCATCTAAGAAAAAGAATTCTAAAGGGGAGGTATTATTTAGCTGTATTTGGGATGAAAGGGCTAGAGCCAGGGATAAAGAAGTAAGGAAGGTTTCCCCCCCAGATAGAGTAGTGGCAGAACGCCTTATGCCTCCATTAAAATCATCCCTCATTATAAAATTACCATCCCCATCTAACTCTAGGGCATACCTACCTCTAGTAATCTCTTTTAAAGTTTTGGATGCCTCTTTGGCAATATATCTTAGTCTATTATAGGCTGCAAATTCTACAAACTTATTCCCCTGTACCAATCTGTATAAATCCTCTAAAAGGCTAAATGTTCTATCCAGTACTGCCTTTTTATCATTTAACTCCACTATTGATTCTAGATTCTGTTTCATAATGTTTAATTTCTCATGGATTACAGCAATATACTTGCTCCTTCTTTCTAAATCAGAAACCTTTTCTCTTTTTTCCACCTTTAAATCTTCCCAAGCCTCTTTTGATATTACGTCTTCTTTTAGCTTTGATTGAATCCTAAAGAGATTATTTTTTATTTCGTCCAGGGCCTTTTCATATTCACTTATCTCTTCCTTTAGAGCTTCCCTTTCCATTTGGGGTAGCCAATGACTATATACCTCATCACAGTCTAAAAGTTTATATTCCTTAAGTAATAAAGTTATTTTATTTTCTTGTTCTTGTTTAAGTTGATTTAAGGTTTGATTATAGGCTTTTAGCTTAATGACCTCCTCCTCTACGCCTTGTATTTCCTTTTTTATTTTTTCAAAGGAGTGGCGCAAGGTTTCTTCTTCTTTTAATATACCTTTAATTTTATTTCTTATCTCTTCCCTATGGCTGTACGGCTCCTTCTTCCCTGATAAATTTATTATCTGTTCATCCCATTTTTCTATCATAGTTGTTTTTTCTATTCCACTTTGTTTTGTTTTTTCGTTTTCCTTAGTGAGTTCCGATATTAATTTGGTAAGTTCATCTTTTTTAATTATTTTGATCTTTATATTTTCCCTTAGCTCCTTTTCTTCTTTTTCTAAGGCAGCTTTTAGTTTATCCCATTCTTTTATTTCATTTATTCTATCTTCTATCTTATTAAGGTTGTATTTGTTTTTTATCTTATTATAATGGGATAATACTTCCTCTAGCTTTACCGCGGTTTTTTGCCACTTCTCTTTAAGTTCCTTGTAATTATCTTTATCATTATTTAGTCTTTCCTTTAGACGGGCTTCTTCTTTTTCTATATTATTAACTTTTTCTTTAGAAATCGATAGGTTTGATTCATTTTCCAAAATACTACTTTCCCATTTTTTAATAGTTTCTTGAAGCAATTTTAGAGATTCTTCCTCTTTTATTAAAATACTTTTTAGGGTATCGATGTTTTTATCCTCTATAATCACATTGATTCTATCTATTTCCGCTTGAGTTTGCAGAACTTCTTTTTTCATCTGCGTATGCTCTAAGGATATTTTATGATATGACGTTTCTATTTCCCTAAGACTATTTTCTAATTTTTTTTCTTCAATCACCATATTATTATATTTTTCTTCATCTAACTCAAATTCCATGGGAATATGGTTCGTCGAACCACATACAGGGCAGCTTTGCCCCTCTTTAAGTTCCCTTGCTAAGATTGCAGCCATGTTTTTTCTTTTTATACCTTCTAACATATCTTTTAATTTTTCTTGTTTTTTCTTTATCTCTCCTAATTCAGCAAACAACTTCTCCTTAAGTCCTTCCCCCTCCTTTACTATAATAAAAGTATCCTTAAGCCTATCTTCTTTTATTGTTTTTTGTCTTATATTTTCATCTAGGTCTCTTATATTAGTTTTTAATTCTTCCAAATACTTATGCTTGCTCAAAATATCATCGTTGCTTCCGGGGCAGTTTTTTCTTAAATTTATTAATCCCTCATTAAGTTTTTGTAAAATGACACTTTCTTCTTCCTTTTCTTTAGATAAGGCATTATATTTCTTTGTTGATTCTAAAATTTGCGAATGGATTTTTTCTAACTTTTCTTCTGTTTCATTATTTTCTTTTTCTAAATTAAAATATTCCCTCTCTAATTCATATCCTTTTTGTATTTCTTCTCTTATATGGGGTTCAATATGTATTTTTTGTTTTGCCCTTTCTATCTCATTGGCTCTTTTTTCTAAGTTCTCGATTTTATTTTTAAGCTCATTTTCTTTGGCTTCATCTTCTTCTATTTCCTTTTTGTTTTCTTTATATACTTCTCTTAGGTTGTCCCTTTCTTTTTTCATAGAAATCTTATCTTCTAACATTTTTAACGCTTGATTAAGATTGGTTTCTTTTTGAAGAAGAATTGGGTGGTTTATATTTTTATTGTTTAAAGCTTCTAAATACTCAGCCTCAATCCTTTCTTTTTCTTTTATAATGTTTTGTAGTGTATCATTTAATGTTTTAAGTGTATTTTCGTTTTCTGATTTTTTCTTCTCAATTTCCCTTAATTCTTCGATTTGGGGCTTGATTATTTCTGCATCTTTTGCCCTGCTTAAGATTTGTTTTTTCTTATTGTATTCATCTTTTTTCCCATTGAGATCTTTTTGTTTGTTTTGGTATATTTCTAGTTCTTGTTGAAGCTCCCATATTCCCTGATATTTTTCATATTTCTTATTAATGATTTCTAATTCACTTTTTAATCTTTCCTCTTCTAGCACAAGTATCTCATAATTTTTCTTTTGTTCTTCATATTCCTCTTTCGTCAAATTACCATATACCTTCAATTGTGATTCTATGTCTAATATCTCCATGCTCTTTTTATTTTTTATAATTTTGATTTTTTCCGTTAAACCTTTTCCATATCTTTTTAACCCAAAAATTCTTTCTAGCATATTACGCCTATCGGCCCCTGTTAATTTTAAAAATTCATTAAATTTTCCCTGAGGCAGTACAACAGAACGGGTAAAATCCTCTGCGCCTAACCCTAGAATTTCATTAATTTTTTGGGTTACATTGTTTATTCCTTCTGCAATAATATCTATGTTTTCTCTATCTATTAATAAAAGTCTTGCACTCCTTGATTTTCTTATGCCCTCTTCCGTCTTTTTAAAATTTCTTTCTACTATATAGATATTAATATTTTCTCCATCTTTAATAGAAAATTCATAAGAAACATTAAGGGTATCTACTTCTGTATTTACAAATTCCTTTGTATTTCTTGGGATTTCACCATATAAAGCTAAGGTTATAGCATCTAATATTGTAGATTTACCACTACCTGTAGGTCCAAAAATCCCGAATAAACCTCTTCCGGTAAGTTTGCAAAAGTCTATTTCCTGTTCTTCTATAAAACTATTTAAACCTTTTATCTTAAGCATCCTGGGCTTCATCTTTTTCCTCCTCCTCATTTATTATGGAAAGAAAGAGCTCCATCATTTCTGCAGAGGGCTGAACTTGTTTTTGGTGGATATAAAATTCCTTAAATAATTCATCTACCTTCTTTTCTTTTATGCTTTTTAATTCTTTTTCCTCTTTTTCCGACTCATAAAATAGTGGAAGAATCTCAACTATATCTTCCTTTGTTTTTTTCATTTCCTTTATTTCAGATTGGAGAAGTATTCTATCCGTTTTGATTTCTAAATACACCCATACGTTTCTTTTGCTATTTTCTTCACATTTTTTAATTGCTTCCTCAATGCTTTCACATCGCCAAACTTCTATGGGCTTATAGTTTTTAAGATATACTTCTTGAATATTTGCTTTTTCACCGACACAGACATCAACTATGTAAAGACTCTTTGAATAAGAAATTTCGCTTTTACTATACTGTAAAGGAGAACCCGAATAACGGGCCTCTACCTCTGTTCCTTTTACTTTTTGGGGTCTATGAAGATGTCCTAGGGCTACATATTGGGCCTTTCGCGGAAGTACACTAGGATCTATTGCTAAACTTCCCCCTAATTGGATGGGACGTTCTGAATCTGTACTCTCGCCGCCTGATATAAAAAAATGCCCTGCCGCAATATTTATTGTATCTTTTCTATATTTAGATGAAAGGTTGTCAAATAATACAGCCATTCTTTCTGAATAACTTCTTTGCATTTCTTCTTCATCCATACTAATACTTATAAGTTCATTTAGTCTCTTTTCACTAGGGTAAGGTATCGTAATAATAACTACTTTTTCCTTGTCTTTTTCAATCTCTACATATCCTTCTCCTGCATCGGTAATTTTATAATAAGGATACTCTCCAACCCTAGCTATACTCTTAGGGGTGCCAAGAAGTATTATCCCCTGCTCATAGGCAAGGGGTCCGGCAGCAGATAATCTTTCTGGATGATCATGATTACCTGCAATAACCAAAACCGGCCTTTTTCCTCCCTTAGATATTTTTTTGAGGGCAAAATAAAAAAGTTTCTCTGCTCTAGCAGGAGGATTGCCGGTATCATATATATCTCCTGATATAATTATCATATCTACATTTTCCCTATCTACTATTTCAATGAGTTCCTCTATAAATAATTCCTGCTCCTCCAGCCTGCTGCACCCTTCTAAGTTTTTTCCTAGATGCCAATCGGAAGTATGAAGTATTCTCATATAATCATCTCCTAGTTACTATTATAGGCTTTCAAGCCATAAAATCTAATCGAACTTACCATAAATTTTATCATATTTTAGTCATTAATTCCAAGCAGTATCCATATGATTTCACACAAGCCCTATTACAATTAATTAGATTAAAAAAACAAGAGAGCTGCTTCATTAAGCGCCCTCCTACTTTTAGTTATATTAAGTTAATAATTTGGTTACTTCCACCCTCATATTTTATTATAATAATATGTTCTTGTTTATTATACTCTACACTCCCCGAGCCTATTTTAATTTTATTTTCTGCAAAAAGGCCGTAAAAAATATCATCGGCGAGGGTTTTAGCACATTCTACCTTTTCTTCCTTAGTTAAAGCTTCAAACTCTATAAAGCCCATATCAAAAAAATTATAAAAGCCCTCTATTTTATAAATGGCCTCCCCTAGCTCATTGCTTATATCTTCATATTCTCTGTTGAACTTAATTCCCATTATATCAATCCTTTTTGTTTTATTTGTTATTTTACTATAATTTTTAATACATCACAACTAAACCTTATTTCTAATCTACAGATATTGCTAGTTTCTAATTATATAGATTTTAAAATGATAAATATTGAGGGTCTTATTATGTCTATAGCACTTTATATAGTATATTTTTGAAAATAAAAAAACGAGATTTCATCTCGTCTTTTATCGTGTGTTTAGATAGCTAGAAAGTATCTCCTTCATTTTATGGGGACGTTCGTTGGTTTCGATTACTATACTATCCCCTAGTACATTTACCTTAAAATTATTAAATCCATTATTCTCAAGATAACCATTTATATCTTCTGGGTCATCTGTCTGGGTCAATAATACTTTTTCTCCTATTTTATCATCATTTACAAAAACTTCATAGGTATCATTTGATACCTTGGTGCCATTGTCTTCGTAGGGAACCGGTATTGCAACCGTAGCCCTTACATTATCCGTAGTTGATATTACAGGGAATATTTCTGCCATGCTCTTCCTCCTTTAAGTACATAAGGATAGTTAGTTATAAATTTGCCAGTTAAATCAAGTTCCTTAGCAAATTCTTTTAATATAGATTCGTAATGGAAATCTATAAATATAGTATGGCATAATAGATATAAAATAATTCGTTGCTATTTTTTAGGTACACCTTCCCAATCTTTTAAGAAACGCTCAACACCCAAATCGGTTAATGGATGTTTTGTCATTTGTTCAATAACGTTATAAGGGATAGTTGCAATATGTGCGCCTATTCTTGCTGCTTGAATTACATGAATTGGGTTTCTGATGCTTGCTGCAATGATTTCTGTGTGAATATCATGAATGCTAAATATTTCTACTATCTCTTCTATTAAATTCATACCTTCATTACCGATATCATCTAATCTCCCTAAAAATGGGCTTACATAAGTTGCCCCTGCTCTTGCTGCAAGCAAAGCCTGGGTTGCCGAAAAAATAAGAGTAACATTGGTTTTAATGTTTTCTTCAGTAAGAATCTTAACAGCTTTTAATCCTTCTATAGTCATAGGAATTTTGATAATAATGTTTTTATGAATCTTTACTAATTCTCTTGCTTCCTTTATCATTTCATCTGCTTTTAAACTTATAACCTCTGCACTAATAGGACCATCAACAATCGTTGTTATTTCTTTTACAACTTCAACAAAATCCCTACCTTCTTTTGCAATTAAAGAAGGGTTTGTTGTCACCCCACAGATAACTCCCATATCATTGGCTTTTTTGATATCTTCTACATTTGCGGTATCAATAAATATTTTCATCTCAATTCTCCTTATCTTATAAATTAATTTTGCCCATAGTAGGCATTTTTACCATGCTTACGTAAAAAATGCTTATCCAATAAAACTTGATCCATATTTCCTTTATCAGGGGAAATCACCATGCTATGATATGTCATTTTTGCAACTTCTTCCATAACCACAGAATTATGAACAGCATTCATAGAATCTGTTCCCCATGTAAAAGGCCCATGGCTATGAACCAACACTCCTGGTATCTCCATAGGATTCATGTTTTTAAATGTTTCTACTATTACGTTGCCTGTTTCTTTTTCGTATGCACCTTCTATTTCTTTTGATGTCATTTTTCTTGTACAGGGAATCTCACCATAAAAATAGTCTCCATGGGTAGTGCCCATAGGCGGAATGCCTCTTCCTGCCTGTGCCCATGCCGTTGCCCAAGAAGAATGAGTATGAACTACCCCGCCAATTTCTTTAAATTTATTGTATAATACTAAATGGGTAGCTGTATCAGAGGATGGATTAAGGTTTCCTTCTATAATCTTTCCTTCCAAGTCCAGTACAATCAACTTGGCTTCTGTCAGTTCATCATATTGTATCCCGCTGGGCTTAATAACTACTAAACCTTTTTCCCTATCAATTCCGCTTACATTCCCCCAAGTAAAAATAACAAGCCCATACCTTACCAAGGCTAAATTAGCTTCTAATACGGATTTTTTTAAAGCCTCTAACATATTATCACCTTCTTAGTAGGTTTTATTATCTTTGTGTATTACAGCCCCATTATACTTGTACGCACAAGTATTGTCAATTATATTTGTTTAACCGAATTCCTTATCATTAACTTAGGTTCAATCCTATCTTGCATGATATTCTGATTACCTTTTAACTGGGATATGAGGTTGGACGCTGCCTTTCTCCCTAATACTTCTTTTGGATGCGCTACAGTTGTCAATTTTATTTCGCCTTGCTGTGCCAGTTCAGAATTATCAAAACCTACTATGGAGTAATCCTTAGGAACATCTAGTCCCTGGCTTTTAAATAGCTTAATTATTTCCATAGCAATCAAATCATTATAGCAAATAATCCCCGTATATTTTTTTTCTTTATTTATAGATTGATTAAAGTACCTATAATCTGAGAATAATATATCCCTATCTTGGGATGAATACCATATCACAGCATCTTCATTTATATCTATATCTCTTTCTCTATGTGCCCTAACAAATCCTTGGAAACGGGCATGTCCCTGCATATCATCGCTTTTAAAGATACCTACAATATTTCTATGTCCCTTATCCATCAAATGTTTTGTTGCTAGATATCCGCCTAGGATATCGTCCTCTATTACATAAGATGAATTAATCTGATTATAATAAGCATGTATAAATACAATAGGAATATTTTTGGCTTTAAACTTTTTATAAATATCTAAATTAGGATTTGGCAAAATGCTTTTTGTAGGTTCTATAATAAGTCCCTCTAAGTCATTGCTCAACATATTAAGGAGGCAGTCTCTTTCCTTTTGAAACTCATTGTTAGTATGCCCAAGTAAAATAGTATAACCTTCTTTACTAAGTATTTCATCAATTCCATAAATGATACTAGGGAAAATATAGTCTTTTAGATATGTGGTCACGACTCCTATTAATTTTGTCTTCTTCTTTTTCATTCCATCGGTACTGGCAACAAAGGTGCCTTTGCCTTGTATCTGATAAAGCCATCCTTCATTAATAAGTTCTCCTATGGCTTTCCTGACAGTATGCCGGCTTATTTGAAATTTATTAGCCAGTTCATGTTCTGAAAATAGTTTATCACCGTTTTTAAGTTCTCCATCTGCTATATATTTTTTAATAAATTCTTTGACTTTTATATATTTAGGTTCACCATTTAGATTCATAATCCACCTCTTCACATTGTATGCACAAGATGATTGTATCACATATTTATATCCTTGTGAATATCTTATACATTCTTCATGAATTACCTAAAACTATATTGAAAAATAGACAAAAACAGTGTAAAATCTAAGTATCTACTTGTATGTACAAGTATAGTGCTTTAGCATAATACTATAGGATAATAAAAATAAACCCAAATCAAAGGAGAAGGACTATGTTAAACTTAAAATCTTTGGAAATCTGGTTTGTAACAGGAAGTCAACATTTATACGGACTCGAAACCCTCAGGCAAGTAGAAGAGCATTCCCACAAAATAGTAGAAGGTCTGGATAAGGATTCATCCATCCCCTGTAAGGTTGTATTTAAGCCTATCCTAACTACCTCCAATGCTATCCGTAAACTTTGCCAAGAAGCCAACCTAGATGGAAAATGCGTCGGTATTATTACATGGATGCATACATTTTCTCCAGCTAAAATGTGGATTGCCGGCCTTTCTGAACTTAAAAAACCCCTGCTCCATCTTCATACTCAATTTAACAGGGATATTCCATGGAATAGTATTGATATGGATTTTATGAATCTTAATCAATCTGCCCATGGGGATAGAGAATATGGCTTTATCGGTGCCAGATTAAAAATTGCCCGTAAAATTATCGTAGGTTATTGGGAAGACCCTAAGACTAAAAATCGTATAGGAGCATGGATGCGCTCTGCTGTTGCCTTTACCGAAGGCCACAAACTTAAGGTAGCCCGTTTTGGTGATAATATGCGTAATGTTGCTGTTACCGAAGGAGATAAGGTAGAAGCTCAAATAAAATTTGGCTGGGCAGTTGATGCTTATGGCATAGGCGACCTCGTAGAATATATTGATGCCGTAACTAATGTACAAATCAATGAACTAATGGACGAATACAAAAAACTCTACGATATAGATACTAAAGCTAATATAGACTCCATAAAAGAACAAGCTCGTATCGAAATAGGTATAAAAAACTTTTTAGTTAAAGGAAATTACGGTGCCTTTACTACTAATTTCGAAAATCTATATGGTATGAAACAACTTCCGGGACTTGCAGTACAACACCTAATGGCACAAGGTTATGGTTTCGGTGGTGAAGGTGACTGGAAGACAGCCGCTATGGTCCATATTATGAAAATGATGGCATCGGGGCTTAAGGGTGGAACTTCCTTCATGNAAGACTATACCTATCATCTCGAACCAGATAATGAAATGATATTAGGAGCCCATATGTTAGAAGTATGTCCTAGTATATCGGCAACAAAGCCAAGGATTGAAGTTCACCCCTTAGGTATCGGTGGAAAAGCTGACCCTGCCCGTTTAGTATTTGACGGTAAATGTGGCCCTGCCATCGCCGCTTCTTTAGTGGAAATGGGTGGCCGTTATCGTCTTATTATCAATGCTGTAAATGCCATCCAACCTACACAGCCAATGCCTAATCTTCCTGTAGCAGGAGTGCTTTGGAAGCCCCAACCATCCCTTAGTGAAGCTGCAGAAGCTTGGATACTTGCCGGGGGCGCTCACCATACTTCCTTCTCCTATGATATTACGGCAGAACAAATGATGGATTGGGCGGAAATGGCACAAATTGAATGTGTACTCATTGACAATAGTACAGATCTTCTTAGATTTAGAAATGAACTAAGATGGAATGATATGGCTTGGAGAAGATAAGATTATAAAAAACATTATGGAGGATTAGTGTATGAATCTGAAAATGCATGATGTTAAAAACTCTATTATTAACGGAAAAACTGCATTGGGAATTGAACTGGGTTCAACTAGAATCAAAGCTGTCCTTGTTGGTGAGGATAATTCACCAATTGCTTCTGGCAGCCACGACTGGGAAAATAGCTATATTAACAACATGTGGACTTACAGCGTAGAAGAAATTTGGAAGGGGGTGCAAGATAGCTTCCGAAAGATGGCTTATGATGTTAAACAACAGTATGGTATTACTCTCCAAAAAATAGGGGCTATTGGTTTTAGTGCAATGATGCATGGCTATCTGGCCTTTGATAAGGATGAGAACCTCTTGGTGCCATTTCGCACATGGCGTAACAACATTACTGAAGAAGCATCCAAATCCTTAACAAAGCTATTTAACTATAATATCCCCCAACGATGGAGTATCGCCCACCTTTATCAAGCTATCTTAAATGCAGAAGAACATATAACTGATATAAACTTCCTAACAACCCTAGCAGGATATGTTCACTGGAAATTGACAGGTCAAAAAGTGCTTGGAATTGGAGAGGCTTCAGGGGTTTTTCCAATCGATTTAAATTCTAAGCGTTATGATAAAAACATGACTAATCAGTTTAACAAATTGATTGATTCTTATAATCTTCCATGGAAGCTTGAAGATATCCTTCCTAAGGTATTGCTAGCCGGTGAAAATGCCGGTATCCTTACAGAAGAAGGAGCAAGGCTTTTAGACATTTCTGGAAACCTTCAGGCAGGCATTCCCCTTTGTCCTCCTGAGGGAGATGCAGGAACAGGTATGGTTGCAACCAATAGCATTGCAAAACGTACTGGGAATGTTTCCGCGGGAACATCAGTATTTGCGATGATTGTCCTAGAAAAGGAGTTGTCCAAGGTGCATCCTGAAATAGACCTAGTTACAACCCCTGTGGGTAACTTGGTGGCTATGGCTCATTCCAACAATTGTTCCTCAGATCTTAATGCATGGGTAGGATTATTTGCGGAATTTGCAAAGTCAATGGGCATAGAACCAAATATGGATAAGATATTTGGTTCTCTATACAATATGGCACTAAAAGGCGACCCAGATTGTGGCGGCTTATTAGCTTATGGTTATCTCTCCGGAGAACATATGACAGGCTTTGAAGAAGGCCGTCCATTATTTGTCCGTTCCTCTGATAGCAAATTCAATCTGGCTAACTTTATGAGAGTTAATTTATTTACGGCTTTGGGAGCTCTTAAGATTGGTCTTGATATTCTTCTTAAAGAAGAAGGGATTAAATTAGATAAAATCTTAGGCCATGGGGGTTTATTCAAAACAAAAAGAGTAGGACAAAAAATCATGGCCGGTGCCATTAATGTACCTGTAACCGTTATGGAAACCGCTGGTGAAGGCGGTGCATGGGGGATAGCTCTACTGGCGTCCTATATGATTAATAAAAATGGTGGCGAAACCTTAGAAGTTTATCTTAGCACTAAAGTATTCGCAGGAAAAGGAGTCCATACCATGACCCCTGATTCTAAGGATGTGGAAGGCTTTGAAAAATTTATGGACCGTTATGTTAAAGGACTTGCTATTGAGCGGGCTGCTATAAAATATCTTAAATAATTAAGACATAAGGACATGGGATGGTTTAGTTATTAGGTGGCACTGGGAGGTATAAGGATGAAAGTTGTAATAGCAATTGATTCACTAAAAGGAAGCCTTACTTCCATGGAGGCGGGAAATGCAATCAAAGAGGGAATATTAAGAGTGTCTAATGCTAATATTATTGTAAAACCTTTAGCTGATGGAGGAGAAGGAACTGTCGATACTCTTATAGAGGGCTTAGGATGCAAGAAAATTTATGTAGATGTAACCGGACCCTTAAATCAAAGAGTAACCGCTTATTATGGATATCAGGAAAAAAGTAACACAGCTATTATTGAAATGGCTTCTGCCTCTGGAATAACCCTAATAAAGCCAGATGAAAGAAACCCCATGATTGCTACTACTTATGGGGTAGGTGAAATGATTAAACATGCGGCAAAAAATGGCTGTCGGCATTTCATTGTGGCTATAGGGGGCAGTGCTACTAATGATGGTGGCATTGGAATGCTACAGGCTCTTGGCTATGAATTTTTTGGCATTGATAATAAAGCTGTAGGGCAAGGCGGACAAGCCCTAGAAAAAATTAAATCAATTTCGGATAATAATAAGTTGGATTTACTTAAGGAATGTAGTTTTAAAGTGGCATGTGATGTGACTAACCCCCTTTGTGGCATCAATGGGGCTACTTATATATACGGCCCCCAAAAAGGGGTTACCGATGATATTAAGGATTCGCTAGATGCCGGTATGAAAAACTATGCAAAGATTACCAAATCTTTTAATGGTACTGATTATAAAAACTTTCCCGGTGCTGGTGCTGCAGGTGGCCTAGGATTTGCATTTTTAAGCTTTTTGAATNCTGAGTTAGAACTCGGAATTGAACTGATATTAAATGCGGTTCAGCTAGAAAAAGATATCCTTGATGCTGACTATGTAATAACAGGTGAAGGAAAACTCGATTATCAAACTTCAATGGGTAAAGCCCCTATCGGAGTGGCTAAACTAGCTAAAAAACATGGAGTAAAGGTTATTGCCCTAACAGGAAGTATAGGTAAAGACGCATCTAAATGCAATGAGGCAGGAATAGATGCTTATTTTTCTATCATCAATTCAATTATAAGCTTAGAGTATGCTATGGATAAAAAAATTGCTATAAAAAATATGACTGAAACCGCTGAGCAGGTCTTTCGTCTTATCTCATCCGTCTAAATCCCCTCTTTGTTATAGATATTAAAAAAGATACTAGCACGCTAGTATCTTTTTTAATTATGATTTAGATTTTCCCCTCTTAAATCCATTGTATCATTTTTTTCCCCTTTTGGAATTCTTCCTTCTGATTCTAGTCTGATTTTTTCTACTTTTTGCAAGTGACTAAAGTAAATATTAGTGACAGAAATAATTGTAATACATATGGCAATAACTATCCCCAAAATAACCTCTGGCATTACTGATTTTCCTCCTTAGATTAATATTTATAAATACTATAATCTATTATACGAGGAAAACAACCCAAAGTCTGCTATCTTTTATAATAATTAATTTACTAATATCAATTTATGATTCTCATCTAATTTTCTCATTTCCTTCCAAATAAATAATCCCGTAATTACTGTAGATAAACCATCTGCTATAGGTCCTGCCATCCAAACACCTGATAACTCAAATGCCATGGGGAGAAGCAATAACAAAGGAATTAATAAAATTACCTGTCGCAGCAAACTTAATACTATAGATATTTTTGCTTTTCCTACTGCTTGGAAATAGTTTGAGCTTACAATTTGAAAACCTATTAAAGGCATCATGCTTAAGAATATACGAATGCCACTACTACCTATTCGAATTAGTTCTGGTGAATCGTTAAAAATCCGAATAACAGCTTCTGGATATACTTCCACTACAATAAAACCTAAGGTAGAGATAACTGTAGCCGCTACAACTGCCAGTTTTAATGCCTGTTTTACCCTATCGTATTGTTTTGCCCCATAATTGTATCCGATTATAGGTTGTACTCCTTGATTAATACCAAAAATAGGCATAAAGAATATCATAGCTACGCTAGATATAATACTCATAGCGCCGATGGCCAAATCTCCCCCATAATCCCTTAGGGCATTATTAGATATGGTGGTAACTACACTGGCAGCCAATTGCATGGCAAAAGGAGACATTCCAATGGAAAATATTTCTATAATCACATTTCTTGATAACTTCATATTTCTAATATGAAAATTTAAGTGACTGTGTTTACTTTGTAGAAATGCAAGTACATATACAGCACTAATAGCCTGTGAGATTATGGTCGCATAAGCTGCACCCTTAATCCCCATGGCAAAAACAAAAATAAATATCGGGTCCAAAATAGTATTGGTTAATGCACCTATTAGCATAGATGCCATAGCCGCCCTTGGATGGCCTTGGGCACGAATCATATGATTCATGGCAAATCCTATGGTATTACCTAAGGAACCATATAAGATGATAGTAATATAATCCCTAGCATATGCATAGGTGTTTTCACTGGCTCCAAATATCCTAAGTAAAGGGTCCCTGTATATAAGGCCTAATATAGTAACAAGAACTGTGACGATAATCATTAATATAAAAGAATTTCCTAGTATGCGTTCGGCATCCTCTTTTCTATCCTGCCCTAACCTGATAGAAATAAGGGAAGCCCCACCAATACCTACTAGCATAGAAAAAGCTAAAAGGATTGTCATAAAAGGAAAGGCCACTCCTATCCCCGTAAGGGCCAGTTCATTTACTCCCTTTCCTACAAATATCCTATCCACTATATTATATAATGCATTTACAAGCATTCCCACTATTGCCGGTATAGAAAACTTAAGAAGTAACCGACCTATTCCTTCATTTTTCAATTGTTCTTGCGTAGTCATTACTTTTCCTCCCTATTGTAGTATTGATGTATATTTTTTGTCATGGCCTCTAGGAGGTTTATTGACTTTTGTTTATCCTCTTCTGAAAAACCATCCACTAATATATCAGTCCAATTTCTTAGTATTTTAAAAATATCTCCTTTTATACTTAAAGCTCTATCAGTTAAAAAAACTAATTGGGCTCTCCTGTCATTAGAATCTATTTTTCTATAAACATATCCCTCTTCTTCAAGCTTTTTGATTGCCCTTGCCGTTGTTCCTTTATCAATATCTAGCAAATATGATATTTCTTCTTGGCGTATTCCATCTTGTTGATAGAGGATATTTAAAAATATAAATTGCCCACTTCCAATACCAAAAGCTTCAAGCTTTCTGTTTATATAACATTGGGCTTGTCTATATATTATTGATATATATCTCCCAATGGACCTTGAATGCTGCATTATAAAACTCCTCTCATTGGTTGCATCAACAACTATATCATAATAGGGTTTAGTTGTCAATGCAACCAATATACAAAAAAATCATAATTTCTTAGAATGATTTGTTGACAAATGACAATTCCCATAGTATCATTTGATTGTCAACCAATATTTATCAGTGGTTAACAATCAAATAGTAGGAGGTTTTAGTAATGAATATGAAAGTTAAGGATATGATTTTAGTTTCACTATTTGCAGCATTAACAGCGATTGGAGCATTTATCAAATTTCCTGTGGGTCCCGCTCCTATGTCACTTCAGTTTTTATTTACCGCCTTTTCTGCTATACTTCTTGGTTCAAAGCTGGGGGCTCTTTCTCAGCTCATATATTTGATAATAGGCCTTAGCGGAATTCCAATTTTTACCGGCGGTGGCGGTATAGGTTATATTCTAAATCCCACCTTTGGGTATCTTATCGGATTTGTCATAGGCGCTTTTGTGATAGGAAAAAGTATTGAAAATGCAAAGTCAAATTCTTTTATGAGGCTTTTTACTTCATGTTTGATTGGGTTGGGGGTTGTATATCTAATAGGAGTTCCTTATTTGTATTTGATTTTAAAAAATGTGGTTCAAAAAGACATTACCTTCATAGAGACCCTAAAGTCGGGATTAATAGTCTTTCTCCCTGGGGACTTTATAAAATGTTTCATTACCTCATTTATAGGGTTTAAAATAATTCCCATACTAAACAAACTCAAGGCTAATAAATAAATATATTGATTTACTAATGACATATTTTATTCTTCCTTGTATAATTCTAANAGAAACTTACAAAGGAGAAATGTTGTGAATAATAAACGTATTTGGGAAATTGACTTTCTTAGGGGAATTGCACTTATTCTTATGATGATATTTCATCTTCTATATGACCTTAATGACTTTTTTAACATCCCTATCCCCTCTTGGAATGGATTTTGGTACTATGAAGGAAAGGTTTCTGCTATTTTATTTATGCTTTTGGCTGGGATTAGCAGTACTTTTAGTAAAAATAATTTCAAAAGAGGTTTAAGAGTTTTTATTATTGGAATGGGGTTAACTATTGTCACATATCTAATAATGCCATCGGAATATATCCGCTTTGGAATTCTTCATTTGATGGGTGTTGGTATGATTATATATCATTTTATTAGGGTTATACCCATTATACATACTTCTATTTTATCTATCTTCATCATTATTTTAGGATATATATTTAGTAACATTAATATGTCTACATGGCTTCTTATACCCTTGGGAATTACAGATAGAAACTTTGTATCTATGGATTATTATCCCCTTTTCCCTTGGCTTGCTGTATTTTTAACCGGAAGCATAACCGGTAGAATTTTATACAAAGAAAAAAGGAGCATCCTCCAGAAGACTTATGGCAATGACCCTGTCACATTTCTTGGAAGACACTCCCTTATGGTTTATCTTATTCATCAACCGGTAATTTTATTAATCCTCTATTTGATTTTTATATAGGTATCATATGAGGTTTGCCTGTTACCGGATTTTTCATCATATATACTTCCATGTCATATACGTTTTTTATATTTTCTTTCGTCAATACTTCTTCCACTGAACCCAGGGCCGAAATTTTTCCTTGGCTTAACAAAATAAGTTCATCACTGAATCTAGCTGCTAGATTTAAATCATGAAGTACGGCTATAACCGTAAGACCCTTTTGCGTGTTCAAGCCTTTTATACTATCTAATAATTTAATCTGGTGATGAATATCTAAATGGGCTATGGGTTCATCCAAAAGTAGAACATCCGATTCTTGGGTTAGAGCCCTAGCTACGATAACCCTTTGTCTTTCCCCACCACTTAAATTGTTAATATTTTCATGTCTCATTTGCCAAGTATTGGTTGTCATCATAGATTCCCTTGCTATGGCGGCATCTTTATCCTTTTCCATTTCAAATCTTTTAAGGTGGGGGGTTCTTCCCATCATTACTATGGCCTCTGCTGAAAAATCAAAATTTATTTCTGTATTTTGGGGTACCGATGCTAACTTTCTTGCCAACTCTTTGCCTTTAAAGTCTAGAATATCTTTATCTTCAATCCATATAGTATCCTTTTGGGGCTCTAGTATTTTTGTTATACTCTTAAGAAGTGTTGTCTTTCCCGAACCATTAGGCCCTATTATACTATAGAATTTTCCCCTTTCCATTTCTAAATCTATGTTATCTAAGATTAGTCTTTCCCCATATTTCCAGTGAAGAGCCTTAATTTTTATGATTTTCATAGTGCCACCTTCTTATGTTTGTATAGAAGATAAATAAAATAGGGCGCCCCGAAAAGGGCAGTCACCGCCCCCACAGGGATTTCTGAAGGAGCAATAAGGGTCCTTGATAGGGTATCACAAATAATTAGAAATATACTCCCCCCCAAAGCGGAAAAAGGGATAAGTACCCTATTATCGGCTCCAATCAACATACGCATAATATGAGGAATGACAAGTCCAACAAAACCTATCAGCCCACTTACTGATACAACTGCTCCAATAAGGATGGAACAAATAATAATTAAAATCTTTTTGACTTTTTCTATTTCTATCCCAAGGGTCTTTGCGGTTTCATCTCCCATTAATAAAACATTTAAATCTCTCGAAAATACCCACAACAAAATATTCCCTAAAACAACAAAGGGGGTCAAGAATACAACCTGTCTCCAGCTAGCTGTTGAAACACTTCCCATTACCCAAAAAATTATCTTTTCTATTTGATTTCTATTAAAAATCATAAGAATTGACATAATCGATGACCATAATTGACTTATTGCTATTCCAGAAAGTAAAAGAGTTATGGTTGGAAGTCTTGCTCCTGTTTTTGCAATCTTGTATACCATTATCACTGTAAGAAAAGCCCCAAAAAATGCCCCAAGACTTATAAATCCAAATCCCAGTACTGTGCTATTAAGCCCTAAAACAATAGCTATTGTAGCTCCAAGCCCCGCTCCAGATGAAATCCCGATAACATATGGATCTGCCATGGGATTTTTAAATATACCTTGAAAAGCTGCCCCAACCACCGAGAGTCCCATTCCCACTAGACCTGCTAGTATAATCCTAGGAAGTCTAATGTTTAATATAATAGTTTCATGGGATTCTATAATTTCACCATGGGGTAGTATGTCTTTTATAAATGGCAGTCTTCGAAACAAAACCATACTAAACTGTCTAAGAGATATATCCGCACTCCCAAAGGTAGATGAAATAAAAATAACAGAAAATAAAATCCCTAGACCTATTATAAACAATATATAAAAATATCTTTTTTTCCTTAAGTAACCCATAAACTTCCTCTTTTCGCTAATAACCCTTAATTAAATAACTCCGGATGGATAAGTTTTGCCAGTTCTTCTAACCCCTGTGCCACCCTAGGCCCTTGTCTATCCAGTAGATTATTATCGATTTCTAATAATCTGTCCCCTTTAACTGCTGATAAATCTTTATAACCTTGGGCATTTTCTATACCCGATTTGGCATCATAGTATTTAGAACAAATTAGTATATCAGGATTTTGTTCAACTATCTTCTCTAAACTATACTGCCAACCTTCCAAATCTCTTGCAGCATTTTCGCCCCCCGCCATCTCTATCATTTTTCCTATGAAAGTATCCCCCCCAGCGGTATAATCCCCCGCTTCTCCAAAACCTACTACATAGTATATAGAGGGCTTAGGTTCATCCTTTACTTTATCTATTACATTTTGAACTTTATCTTTCATATCTGTAACCATAGCTTCCGCTTTAGGGGAAACATTTAAGATTTGCCCCATTGTAGTTATGGTATCGTAAATCCCCTCAAAACTTTGATTGCTATCTAAAATAAGCACCTGGATATTTAATTCCTGAAGTTTTGCATCGGCTTCCCTAGTAAAAATTCTTGAAGCAAGAACGATGTCTGGTTTGAGTTCTGCAATTTTTTCTATACTGGGATTATCTATACCACCAACAGATTCGATATTTTGCACTTCCTCGGGATAATCACAATAATCTGATTTACCTGTTAGCCTTTGCTGTTCCCCTAGGGCAAATATAATTTCAGTTATATCAGGATTTACCGATATAATTTTTTGAGGTTCTTTTTCGATAGTTATTTCTCTTCCATGGGCATCCGTAAGAACTATTGGATATAAATTATCCCCTTCTTTATTAACTTCCCCACTGCCCCCTATCGCTGTATTTTCTTTAGCACATCCTGTAAAAATGGTAGCCGTTCCTAAAATCATAAATATTAATAATATACTTAAATATTTCTTCATCTTTTTACTCCTTTAAAGTAGTTTAGTAAATTTGTTCTTGAATTTTTACAATAAAAAAACACACCGACGGTGTGGAATTTTCCACCCCTCCCTCCGAGAGTTGAATTAATATCAGTTTTGGCAGGTTTCCTGGCTTATGGTTCATCTTACTCTCCAACCTTCTCGGTTTCCCAATGGCATTTTGGATTTCATCACCATTTACAGTAGCGGGGGCTGCAACGGATTTACACCGTCTTCCCTTTTAACCCATTTTAAAGGGCACCATAAACTTTTATTATCTTTTAAAATATATTTATTGTAGCACTTCTTAAATTTTAACGCAAGGTACCTAATGGTAAAAAAAATAGGAATGCAAAGCATTCCTATTGTAGTTCCTCTGTGATTACATCTTCTATAGCCTTACCCGGCGGTACCATCGGTAGCACTTTTTCATCTATATCTACATGGCAATCTAATATAACCGGTGCTTTTAAGGAGAGAGCTTCCCCTAATGCAATATCTAGCTCTTCCTCAGTAGTGATTTTGTATCCCTTGGCCCCGTAGGCCTCAGCTAATTTTACAAAATCAGGACCTCTATCTAAGGTTGTAGCAGAATGTCTGCCTCCATAAAACATGGTCTGCCATTGTCTAACCATACCTAAGGTTCCATTATTAATAACTACTATAATAATCGGGATATTATAAGCGTTGATAGTTGCTAATTCATTGCAGTTCATTCTAAAACTTCCATCTCCTGCAATATGAACAACTTGTTTTTCAGGCATTCCGATTTGAGCTCCTATAGCCGCCCCTGTACCATATCCCATAGTTCCAAGTCCTCCCGATGTTATATAAGTACGGGGTGTAGTAAATTTATAATATTGAGCTGCCCACATTTGGTGCTGTCCAACTTCTGTTGTGATTATGGCTCCACCCTGTGTCTTTTCATAAATCTTCTCTATAACTTGTTGAGGCATTAGACTACCGTTTTTATTATAACCTACAGGATATTCTTTCATTAAATCGTCTATCCTTTCGTTCCATTTGCCCCTTGTCTTGCCTTCTAACTGTGTATTTAGCAGTTTTAAAACTTCTTTTAGGTCACCTATTATATGGCGATGGGTATGAATATTCTTATTTATTTCTGCAGGGTCAATATCTATATGAAGTACCTTGGCATCCGGTGCAAATCTCTCTAGTTTACTAACAACCCTATCGCTAAAACGAGCGCCGATGGCAATAAGCAAGTCACATTCTGTAGCTGCTATATTTGATGCCTTTGTTCCATGCATTCCAATCATACCTGTATAAAGCCCGTGGGTTGCTGGGAATGCTCCTTGTCCCATTAGGCTGCAAGCCACAGGAGCGTTGATTTTTTCTGCAAAGTCTACCAATTCGCTAGAAGCATTGGCGTATCCTACTCCCCCACCTGCATATACAAAGGGTCTTTTTGAGTTATTGATTAATTCAAGCGCTCTATTTATATCTTTTTCCCTAATATATTCCGTATTTGTGGGAATAGGTTTCGGCTCTTGGTATTTATAGTTTGTATAAGCCGCAGTTATATCCTTTGGAATATCTATAAGAACTGGACCCGGACGTCCTTCCTTTGCTATATAAAATGCCTTTCTTATGGTATCTGCTAATTCGTTTACATCTTTTACAATAAAATTATGTTTTGTAATAGGCATGGTTATTCCGCAAATATCCACCTCTTGAAAACTATCTTTTCCCAAGAGAGAAATGGGTACATTCCCAGTTATGGCTACCATAGGAACCGAATCCATATAAGCAGTTGCTATGCCTGTTACTAGATTGGTTGCTCCGGGGCCAGAAGTCGCTATACACACTCCTACTTTTCCTGTAACCCTTGCATAGCCATCGGCTGCATGGGATGCCCCCTGCTCATGGGCGGTTAATATATGTCTTATTTCATTTTGATGTTTATATAACTCGTCGTATATGTTTAAAACANCCCCTCCAGGGTATCCAAAAACCGTGTCGACTCCTTGTTCTTTTAAACATTCTATTAAAATCTGTGAACCCGTCAGCTGCATAAGTTTCCTCCTTCTTTTATAAGAAAAGCGGCTATCGCCGCATTATCTTATATATAAATTTACTATGTTTATACTTTGTGGGCAGGTTTTTACACCTACCCTAGCAAAGTAATTAGTTCTTAAGTACTCCGCCTGTGCTGGCAGATGTAACTAATTTTGCATATCTCGCAAGGTATCCTGTTTTTATTTTAGGCTCCGGTACAACCCATTTTTCTTTTCTTGCTTCTAATTCTTCATCAGAAACTTCTAGCTGGAGTATACCTTTTACCATATCTATTGAGATGATATCCCCCTCTTCTACGAAAGCTATAGGACCTCCTTCAGCAGCCTCTGGGGATACATGGCCAATAGAGGCTCCTCTTGTTGCTCCGCTAAATCTTCCATCGGTGATAAGAGCTACATCCTTATCAAGCCCCATACCTGCTAGTGCCGATGTAGGGGTAAGCATTTCTCTCATCCCTGGACCACCCTTAGGTCCTTCATACCTGATAACAACTACCTCACCTTTATTTATCTTCCCCCCATAAATCGCCTCATTAACTTCTTCCTCAGAATCAAATACCCTAGCAGGACCCTTGTGAACAAGCATCTCTTCTGCCACTGCCGAACGTTTCACAACACATCCGTCCGGTGCTAAGTTTCCTTTTAATACGGCGATACCACCGGTTTGGCTATATGGATTTTCGATTGGACGAATGATATCATGATTACGATTAAATGCAGGAGCAATATTTTCTCCTACAGTCTTTCCCGTAACCGTTGGAAGAGATAGATTTAATAAGTCTTTTTTAGAAAGCTCTTTCATTACTGCTTGCACTCCCCCTGCTTCAAATAAATCTACAATGAAGCTAGGTCCTGCTGGAGCTAGTTTGCATAAGTTAGGGGTCTTTGCACTGATTTCATTGGCAAGTTCTAAGTTTAGTAAAACCCCTGCTTCATGGGCAATAGCAGGAAGATGAAGCATGCTATTGGTGCTGCAGCCCAGAGCCATATCGACAGTTAAGGCATTTAAAAATGCTTCCTTGGTCATAATATCCTTCGGCTTTACATCTCGTTTTAAAAGTTCCATGACTGTCATTCCTGCTTTTTTAGCCAAACGTATCCTATCAGCATATACCGCAGGAATAGTGCCATTTCCAGGGAGCCCCATACCCAATGCTTCTGTTAAACAATTCATGCTATTTGCGGTAAACATACCAGAACAGGAGCCACAGCTTTGACAGGCAGAATCTTCGCATTTACGGAGTTCTTCTTCAGTCATTGTCCCAGCCTTAACTGCTCCAACCGCTTCGAATACATCTGTTAAACTCAGTCTTTTTCCTTCCATACTTCCCGGCAGCATAGCTCCCCCACTTACAACAATGGTAGGAATATTAACCCTTGCTGCTGCCATAAGCATAGCTGGAACGATTTTATCACAGTTTGGTATCATAACCAAAGCATCAAAACTATGGGCCATTGCCATGGTTTCTATGGAATCCGCTATAAGTTCCCTTGAAGCTAGGGAATAATGCATTCCTATATGCCCCATAGCTATTCCATCACATACTCCTATGGCAGGAAACTCTATAGGAGTCCCTCCACCCATTCTAACCCCGGCCTTTACTGCTTCTGTGATGGTGTCCAGATGAATATGTCCGGGGATAATTTCATTCTTTGCATTCACTATACCTATTAGAGGTTGTCTTATTTCTTCATCTGTATAACCCATCGCCTTAAATAAGGAACGATGAGGTGCTCTTTCTAGCCCACTTTTTGCACGATCGCTTCTCATACTATCACTCCTTATTTGTAAATTGCTTCTCCATTACTATTTGCATATGATTGAAATGCTTCAAGAAGTTTTTTTGTTATCGGACCTGCGACACCATTTCCGATAACTCTTCCATCAACTTCGGTAACAGCAATGGCCTCTGCCGCTGTCCCTGTTAGGAAACATTCATCAGCATTATATACGTTAAATAAAGTAAATTCTTTTTCTACTACTTCCATGCCCATATCTTTTGCTAAATCCATTACGGTTCTTCTTGTAATCCCATCGAGAATTCCTATATGGATTGGTGGGGTATAGACTACATTATCCTTTACGATAAAAATATTATCCCCTGTGCATTCTGCTACAATCCCATCATGGTTGAGCATCAATGCTTCCGGAACCCCTGCACGGTTTGCTTCTATTTTTGCAAGAATATTGTTAAGATAATTTAACGACTTAATTTGAGGGTCAACAATGGTTGCCTTGTTTCTTCTTTGAGCTGCTGTGATGATTGGCATTCCCTTTTCATACATTTCCGGTGGGTAAAGTGTAATCGTTGAGGAGATACAAAATACTGTAGGTTTAGGACATTTAGTGGGACTAAGTCCTAGATCTCCCGCTCCTCTTGTTACAACCAAACGAATATATCCATCTTTTATATTGTTTTTTCTACAAGTTTCAAGTAAAATTTCCTTCATTTCTTCCTTGGTCATAGGGATTTCTAGCATAATAGCCTTGGCTGCTGCATAAATCCTATCAATATGCTCTTTGCATTTGAATATACACCCATTATAAGCGCGAATACCTTCAAATACACCGTCCCCATATAGTAAACCATGATCAAATACAGATACCTTTGCCTCTGACTTTTTTACATATTCTCCGTCTAAATAAATGATTAATTCATCGGACATACTACTACCTCCCGCTTTATCAGTTCGTTTTACAGTGCCTCTATAACAAGGCGGCCCATTTCTTTTGTTCCGATTAATTTCATACCCTCACTCATGATGTCCCCTGTGCGGAAGTTTTGTTCTAGTACCTTTGTTACTGCTTCTTCTATAGCAATTGCTTCTTTTTCTAAGTTAAAGGAATATCTAAGCATCATAGCCGCTGAAAGAATAGTAGCTAAAGGATTTGCTTTGTCTTGACCCGCTATATCAGGAGCAGAACCATGAATAGGCTCATACATTCCAAGGGTACCTTCCCCTAAACTAGCTGAAGGAAGCATTCCTATGGAACCAGTAATCATGCTGGCTTCATCGGATAATATATCCCCAAACATATTACTTGTAATAATAACGTCGAATTGCCTTGGATTTCTAACTAACTGCATAGCTGCGTTATCTACATACATATGGTTTACTTCCACTTCTTCGTAATCCTTTGCCACTTCTTCTACTACTTTTCTCCAAAGTCGTGAGGATTCCAATATATTAGCTTTATCTATACTGGTTACTTTTTTGTTTCTTTTCATAGCAGCCTCAAAACCAACCCTTGCTATGCGTTCTACTTCCTTAATGGAATAACTTTCAGTATCGTAAGCTTCTTCACCCATCTTACCGGTTCTTCTTCCTCTTTCCCCAAAATAAATTCCACCGGTAAGTTCACGAACCACTAATATATCCAATCCATCTCCTATAATTTCAGGCTTTAGAGGACAAGCATCTTTTAGCGCATTATGAAGTAGCGCAGGCCTAAGATTCGCAAAAAGTCCTAATTCTCCTCTAAGTCCTAAAAGAGCTTTCTCAGGTCTTTCATCCCCTGGTAAGTCATCCCACTTAGGTCCCCCAACAGCTCCCAACAATACAGAATCACTTTTTTTGCAGATATCTATAGTCTCTTGTGGAAGGGGTTCTCCTTTTTTATCAATTGCCACTCCCCCAGCTAGCACTTCTGTGTAGTTAAAGGTATGACCAAACTTTTCACCGATTTTATCTAAAACAAGTATTGTTTGTTCTATAATGTCTGGACCTATTCCATCACCTGGGATGGTTGCTATATTAAATTTCATTTAATTCCCTCCGTCTCTTAGTTTCAAAATAAAACACATTGTTCGTAATCTGAAAATCTATCATTTTGGGGCAGCGTAGAATACTGGTTGGAAATCCTTCGCTACTTCCAAAATGACAAATAAGTTTGAAGATATTCACCTATACTTGGATATATTTTATAAGACCATCTGCTGCGATAATCTTTTGCATAAATTCTGGGAATGGTTGAGCCTTATAGGTTTCATTTTTTGTCTTGTTTGTGATTGTTCCTGTTCCAAAATCTATTTCTACCTCATCCCCTGCATCGATTCCCTTTACAGCTTCTTCGCATTCCAATATCGGAAGGCCGATATTTATTGCATTACGATAAAATATCCTTGCAAAAGTACTTGCTATAACGCAGGAAATTCCTGATGCTTTTATAGCAATGGGTGCATGTTCCCTTGAAGAACCACAACCAAAGTTTTTGTTTGCTACTATGATATCCCCTTTATTAACATTCTTAGGGAAGTCAATATCTATATCTTCCATACAATGTTTAGCTAGTTCCTGTGGATCAGATGTGTTTAAATACCGAGCTGGAATTATTACATCTGTATCTACATTGTCTCCATATTTGAATACTCTTCCTTGTGTTTTCATGCTCATGTCCTCCTTTACGCAATATCTTCCGGATTTGTAATTTTTCCTGTCAGAGCTGATGCCGCTGCTACCGCAGGACTTGCAAGATATACTTCCGATTCAGGATGTCCCATGCGACCTACGAAATTTCGATTAGTTGTTGCTATAGCTCTTTCCCCTTTAGCAAGTATTCCCATATGTCCTCCCAGACAAGGTCCGCAAGTAGGGGTGCTAAATACTGCTCCTGCTTCTACTATATCAGTAATTAATCCCTCTTTTAGTGCCTGTAGATAGATTTTCTGCGTTCCCGGGAAAACAATTACCCGAACTCCCTTTGCAACCTTTTTTCCTCTTAAGATTCCAGCTGCAACCCTAAGGTCTTCCATCCTTCCATTGGTACAAGAGCCGATAACTACTTGGTCTACCTTAATATCCCCTACCTCATCAATAGTACGGGTGTTTTCTGGAAGGTGTGGAAATGCTACGGTTGGGCGAATTGTGTTTAAATCTATTTCATACACTTTATCGTACTTAGCATCGGCATCAGCTTCGAAAACTTTATATTCTTTTGTAGAATGTTCTTTTACATATGCTAGGGTCTTTTCATCTACAGGGAAGATGCCATTTTTAGCCCCTGCTTCTATAGCCATATTTGCCATGGTGAATCGAGCATCCATAGAAAGACTGTTTACCCCTTCCCCTATAAATTCCATAGATTTATATAATGCTCCATCTACGCCTATCATGCCTATGATGTGTAATATAACATCTTTACCACTTGCCCATTTTTGTAATTTCCCTTTTAGAACAAATTGGATAGCAGAAGGTACCTTAAACCATGCTTTACCTGTTGCCATTCCTGCTGCCATATCGGTACTTCCTATACCTGTTGAAAATGCTCCAAGGGCTCCATAAGTGCATGTATGAGAGTCCGCTCCTATCACCACATCCCCAGGTACAACTAAGCCTTTTTCAGGAATTAATGCATGTTCTATTCCCATTTCTCCTACTTCAAAATAGTTCTCAACCTCTTTATCGTGAGCAAATTCACGGATAAATTTGCACTGTTCTGCTGCCTTTATATCCTTATTTGGTGTAAAGTGGTCTGGTACAATTGCCACTTTCTTCTTATCAAATACCTTATCTGTTCCTATTTTAGCAAATTCTTTTACCGCAACTGGAGTTGTTACATCGTTTCCCAGTACCAAATCCAGATTAGCTTCAATTAATTGCCCCGCCACAACGCTTTCAAGTCCTGCATGGGCTGCCAATATTTTTTGTGTCATCGTCATTCCCATAGTTTCATCTCCTTGTCACAAATATGCTTTAAACTTTTTTTCTATATCTTTGATTAATTTATATTCGATGGAATCTACTAAAGCAACCCAACTGGCCTCAATAATATCAGTAGAAACCCCAACTGTGGTCCAAATATCTTCCCCATCAGTGGATTCGATGAGNACCCTAACTTTTGCCGCTGTAGCAGTCTTAGTATCCAATACTCTAACCTTATAATCCGTAAGATGCACATTTTTAAGTTCTGGATAGAATATTTCTAGGGCTTTTCTTAGGGCCTTATCTAGAGCGTTTACCGGACCGTCCCCTTCTGCTGCTGTAATTTCAACTTCATTATCTACCTTTACTTTTATCATAGCAGAGGAACTAACCCGCCCTTCCCCTGAAGGATGCTCACCTATTATTTTAAAATTTTCTAGCTCAAAAAATGGTCTATACTTTCCTAACTGCTTACGGATAATAAGTTCAAAGGAACTTTCAGCTCCTTCAAATTGATATCCTATATGTTCTAGGGCCTTTAATCTATCGATAATGTCCTTCGTTTCTGGGGAATCCTTTGTAATATCTGAGTTTACTTTTTGTATTTTTGATAAGATAGTACTTCTTCCCGCCACTTCTGACATAAGGAATCTTCTTTCGTTTCCTACTAATTCAGGATTCATATGTTCAAAAGAGTGAGTAGCTTTGGCAACCCCATCAATATGCATGCCACCCTTATGGGCAAAGGCACTTTTGCCTACATATGGCATTCCATCACTTAAAGTGATGTTAGCAATTTCTGCTATCTTTCTTGCAGTTTTAGTAAGATTTCGTAAATTTTCTTCTGCGATGCAGTTAAGGTTTTTCTTTAACTGAAGATTTCCTATAACTGTCGATAAGTTCACATTACCACAACGTTCACCAAAACCTATGAGAGTACCTTGAACATGAAAAGCACCTGCCTCTACAGCCATAACAGCATTAGCTACTGCCATACCCCCATCATTATGGGGGTGAATTCCAACAGGAACATCAAAAGAGGATACTACCTTTTTAGTGATTTCATATACCTCATTAGGAAATGCTCCACCATTAGTTTCACAGAGAACTAAACGGTCTGCTCCTCCCTCGACTGCTGCCAAAAGAGCCGCCATGGCATACTCAGGATTGGATTTATATCCATCAAAAAAATGTTCCGCATCGAATATTACTTCTTTCCCTTTTTCCTTAAAAAATCGTAAAGTGTCCTTTATCATCTCAAGGTTTTCTTCTAAGGAAGTCTTAATAATATCCGTCACATGAAAATCCCAGCACTTACCGAAGATTGCGACCACTGGAGTATTAGCACCTAAAAGGGACTTTACATTATCATCTTCGCTAACATCAATATCCCTTCGCCTTGTACTGCCGAAAGCCGTTAATTTAGAGTTTTTTAAATCTAGACTTTTTACCTTTTCAAANAATTCTAAATCCTTGGGATTTGAGCCGGGGTTGCCAGCTTCTATATAGGCAACCCCTAGTTTGTCAAGAGATTTTACAATCTTTAGCTTATCTTCTACAGAAAAGGAAATCCCCTCTGCCTGTGCCCCATCCCTTAGAGTAGAGTCAAAAATCTCTATTTTATTCATTACCTGCATATCCCACCCCTTATGTGACTTTGGAGGATACAAGACTATTTATCTTGAATCCAACTCATCATTTTGCGAAGTTCTTTTCCTACTACTTCTATTTGATGTTCTTGTTCCATTCTTCTTCTTGCGTTAAATGCAGGTCGATTTGATTGGTTTTCTAAAATCCAATTTTTAGCAAAGGTTCCATCTTGAATCTCTGACAATACTTTCTTCATTTCTTTTTTGGTATCTTCCGTGATAATACGCTTACCTACAGAATAATCCCCAAATTCTGCCGTATCGCTGATAGAATATCTCATATAGCTTAGCCCCCCCTGGTTTACTAAGTCTACAATCAATTTCATTTCATGCATACATTCAAAGTAGGCACTTTCTGGTTGATATCCTGCTTCAACTAATGTTTCAAACCCTGCTTTCATAAGCTCGGAAACACCACCACAGAGTACTGCTTGCTCCCCGAAGAGGTCTGTTTCTGTTTCTTCTTTGAATGTTGTTTCAAGAATTCCTGCCCTAGCTCCACCGATACCAGCTGCATAAGCTAAACCTAAATCCTTTGCATTACCGGTTGCATCTTGATGCACAGCTATTAAGCATGGTACCCCTTTTCCTTCTAGGTATTGGCTTCTTACTGTATGGCCGGGTCCTTTTGGAGCTACCATAAATACATTAACATCTGATGGGGGTACTATTTGTCCATAATGAATATTAAACCCATGGGCAAATACGAGAGATTTACCAGCCTTTAGATTTGGTTTTATACTTTCTTCGTATAACTTAGATTGTTTTTCATCATTAATAAGTATCATGATAATATCAGCCTCAGCTGCTGCATCAAAAGCAGTAGCTACTTTAAGTCCTGCTGCTTCTGCTTTTGGCCAGGACTTACTTCCCTCATAAAGACCAACTACCACATCTACTCCTGATTCATGGAGATTTAGGGAATGAGCATGACCTTGACTCCCATATCCAATAACTGCCACCTTTTTTCCTTTTAATAACCCTAAATTACAATCCTCTTGATAATATAGTTTTGCCATTTGTTACTCCTCCTCATATTTATTATGTTGTTTTATTTCTTTATTTCCTCGCTCCAAGGCGGTGAGCCCGGTGCGGATCATTTCCTTAATTCCATAAGGTTCCATCATGCTGACTAATGCTGATAGTTTTTCTTCATCCCCAGTCATCTCAATCATTAGGGATTCACTAGCGACATCTACTACTCGCCCTCTAAAGACATTCACAATTTCGATAATTTCTGCTCGCTGCTTTGTAGTTGCAGCTACTTTTAGGAGAATCAACTCTCTGTATACAGATATATCAGACTTAAGCTCGATGACCTTTATGACATCTATGAGCTTATTAAGTTGTTTTTTAATCTGCTCTAATATGTATTCATCTCCCCTTGCAACAATAGTCATGCGGGATATATTGGGATCTTCAGTTACTCCTACTGAAAGACTATCTATATTATAACCCCGCCGACTAAACAAACCTGATACTCGGCTTAATACCCCTGAATGGTTCTCCACCAAAACAGATAATATATGTCTTTTCATAAAATCCTCCTTACTCGTATATTTTAAAGAGTACTTTCTTTAGAATCAACAACACATTCAATCAAGAAAGAATCTTTAGAATTGATGGCTTCTTCAAATGCCTCTTCTAACTCTGAATCTCTCAAAACTCTTTTACCCCTGATGCCATAAGCTTCTGCTAACTTAATAAAATCGGGGTTTTTGTTTAAATCTACTGCATATTCTGCATTATAGGATTTATACTGCATTTCTCTTACCATGCCTAGTCCCTGATTGTTAAATAATACAATAATCACTTTTACATCATTTTGTCTTATAGTTGCTAGTTCAAATAAACTCATCTGAAAGCCCCCATCACCCATGGTTGCAATAACCTGACACTTGGGTGATGCTATAGCCGCCCCGATTGCAGCAGGAAGACTATATCCCATGGTTCCAAATCCCCCTGATGTAAAATGTTTTCTATTCCCGAATATTTCAAAGTTTAGCATGGACCATAATTGGTTCTGTCCAACATCTGAAACTAAAATAGCATCATTTTCTAAAGTCTTCGAAAGAAGTTCGATTGCATATTTGGGATTTATATATTCCGTGGGTTTTTTTCTTTTTATAATTGAGCTTTGCCTCGGTTAATTGTTTTACCCATTCACCTGTATCTAGAGGTTCAGCCATTTCCAAGAATTTTTCTAAGGCATTTTTAGCATCTCCCACAACCGGGATTAGGGTTCCTAGATTTTTTCCTATTTCTGCCGGATCAATATCAATATGGATGATATCAGCATTTTTTGCAAATAACTTACTGCCTCCGGTAGCCCTATCAGCAATCCTTGCCCCTATGAACATGGCTACATCTGCCTGAGCCATAGCTCTGTTCGCATAGTTTTTTCCATGAGAACCAATCATCCCAATGTAGTAGGGGGATTTATGGCTGATGCCCCCTATTCCCATCATCGTAGATACTACGGGAATCCTTGCCTTCTCTGCAAAGGAAAGCAGTTCTTTTTCTGCTTTTGCAGCAACAACCCCACCGCCAACACATATAATCGGTTTTTTACTTGCCTTAAGCCTCCTTAGAGCCCTTTTAATCTGACCGATATGCCCCATATATGTGGGTTTATACCCCCTAATATTTACTTCGTTATCATAGGAAAATTGAATATCTTCTATCTGTATATCCGATGGAATATCAACTAGCACCGGCCCAGGCCTTCCTGTTTTGGCAATATGGAATGCCTCTTTCATAACCCTCGGAATATCTTCTGCGTTTTTTATGAGATAACTATGTTTTATAAAGGGTTCCGTAGCCCCTGTTATATCGACCTCTTGAAAAACATCCCTACCAATTAAAGAGGTCTTTACTTGGCCCGTAATCGCAACAAGAGGGATGGAATCCATATATGCGGTTGCAATACCGGTAATTAAATTAGTAGCTCCCGGTCCTGAGGTAACAATACAAACCCCAACATCCAAAGATGCACGGGCGTACCCACTGGCACTATGGGCAGCAGATTGTTCCTGACGAACTAGGATATGCTTTATGTCAGATTTTCTTAGTGCTTCATAAACCGGCATAATGGCGGCCCCAGGATAACCAAAGACTGTTTTTACACCTTCTCGTTTTAGACATTCAATAATGGCTGCTGCAGCTTTCATCTAATCCCTCCTTTTATTTTATAAACTTAGTAAAAAAGTATAAAAAAACCCCATCCCTGCTTAGCAGGGACGAGGATATACTCCACGCGTTACCACCCTTATTAACCTTATTAAATAATAAAGTTCACTTACTAGGTTCTAACAAACCTTTGCCTATAACGGGGCTTTCCGTTTGTCTTCTACACCAATCAAGGTTCGAAGAAACTGCTCTGGAGAGATTTATATCCTGCTATAGGATCGGTTCGCACCAACCACCGATTCTCTGTAACCTATGTTTTGCAAAATACCAGGCTCCTTCATTGCATTTGTCAGAAAATTAATTTGTATGTATTGTAGCAAGATTCAATAATAAAGTCAATAACTTTTTTAATAATTAATTGCTTTTTTCTATAAATCCTTTATCCTGGGAGATGATTTTTTCAATTTCATCTAAAGGAAGAGGTGTACTAAATAAATATCCTTGGACCTTATCACATTTTTGGAACTTTAAAAAGGTGAATTGCTCCCATGTTTCTACTCCCTCTGCCGTAACATAAAGATCCATATTATGTGATAAATCGATTACAGCCTTAGCGATTGTTTGTTGGCTCACATCATCGGTGATATTATCAACAAAGGTTTTATCTATTTTCACTGTATTTATAGGAAGTTGTTTCAGATAATTTAAGGAGGAATACCCTGTACCAAAGTCATCCAAGGAAATATTTATTTTCTTGCTCCTTAAATGCTGAAGGACTCGTTTTGTTAAATCAAGATCCATCATTGCCACACTTTCTGTTATTTCTAAATCTAAAAGTTCAGGTCTCATATTGGTTTCTTTTAATATACCTACTATCATTTCGACCAAGTCTGGTTGTTGAAACTGTTTAGCAGATAAATTCACGGAAATTCGAAGATTTTCAAAACCCTTTTTAGTCCATTTTGAACTTTGGCTACAAGCTGTACGAAGCACCCATTCCCCTATTGGGATAATGAGTCCCGTTTCCTCAGCTAAAGGTATAAACTTCATGGGTGGAATCAACCCTTTAGTAGGATGATTCCATCGTATTAATGCTTCCACTCCTACCATCTTACCAGTTTTTATATCTATTTGAGGCTGATAATAAAGAATCAATTCTTGTTTTTTGATTGCCTGTCTTAAGTCTTCTTCTAACTCATATTTTTCTAACAGCTTTATATTCATATGGGACTCAAATAGTGAGTATGTATTTTTTCCATTTTCTTTTGCCCTATTCATGGCCATATTGGAATATTGAAGAATAGTATCTATATCTTCTGCATCATCAGGATATATAGCTATACCCATGCTAGCAGTGATATAGAACTTCTTTTCATTGGATATAAAAGGTGCCTGAAGAATATTAATCATTCTTTTTACTATATTCATGGCATCATTTCTTCCACTGATTCCTGGAAGCAGTACCACAAATTCATCTCCCTCAAAGCGACATACCATGTCGCTTTGCCTTAGGGTTCCTTTAATTAAATCTCCCACTTGTCTTAAAATACCATCCCCTACGGTATGGCTTAAGGTATCATTTACTACTTTGAAATTATCTAAATCTATATACACCAACCCTACTTTTTGCTTAAACTTCTCAGATTCCTCAATAAACTTTTGTAATATGTCTTCAAAAAATCTTCTATTAGGAAGCTTGGTTAAATTGTCATAATATGCAAGTTGAAATATTTTCTTTTTATCTTTTTCTTGGGATATTATTAGAAGCGTTATAATAATAAAAAGTATAATTGCAAATATGACTAATCCTGCAGATATGTTTTTTAGACTATTCATACCTTTGAGCAATTCTTTATTTTGGCTTGGTATGTTTTTTTCCCATGTAAGGATTTTACTTATTATGTATATTAAGGTTGACAGAAGCAAGACTGCCCCTGTGGTAACTATTCCAAAATAAATTTTATTGTTGGAATACAATTCTTTTTCAGAAAATCCCGTTCTATTCTTTTTTGAGTTGGTTTTGTTTTTTGGATTACCCCGAAGTTTCATTTTATCAACTCCATATGGCTTAATAGAAATCTTCTGAAACCATAATAATTATTATATACTATTTTGTTCCCAATGTAAATCGTACTATCTTCCCTTGATATAAAATTAAGTCCGTGCCTTAAGTAAACTTCTCATAAAAACCATAGATTATACTTTAGTCTTGTATTTCCTCTTTTAAATTTTCAATATCTCTTATAATAATGTTCTTTCCATCAACATCGATATATCTTTTCTTTTTTAGCTGACTCATAGCACGGCTTGCAGTTTCCCTTGTCGTACCTATAATACTAGCAATATCTTGTCTTGTTATTCCGATATCAAACTCTATCCCCCTACTGGTTTTTTCCCCATGTTGTTCTGCTAGGTTAATTAATACCTTAATTGTTCGAATGTATACATCATTTAATGCCATTTCCTTTACATTCATCTGGGAATAGAATAGTCTGCTGCTTAGCTCCTTAATTATCTGCAAGGACAGTTCTCGATTTTCTAATACCATTTTTTCAATATCCCTATTATATATCATGCCAACGACTGCATCCTCAATCACCTCTGCTGTAGCAGGATATTCCATATTGTTAAACATAGTTACTTCTGCCAAAATGGCCCCTTCTTTGAAAATATTTAAGATAACTTCTCGTCCGTCAAAGGAGGTCTTATACATCTTAATTTTACCAGATTCTATATAGTAAAATGCTTCTCCTTTTTCACCTTCTGAAAAAATAATATCGCCTTTTATATATTTTTTT
>JGI24707J26582_10000131_pt1 | contig 50318 bp, 52 predicted proteins | sample BioPla1DNA1_FD_26582 | JGI IMG/M metagenome (IMG submission 26582)
TTTACCTTTAAACGTACAAAAAAAATTAAATAATGGGAATATTTTTCCTAGTCAACTTGAAGGTGTAAAATATACTATCAAAAACAAAAACATACGTAAATCAACACTACTAAAAAACATACCTAACTTAGATACTAAGATAGATAACTTAACTCAATCATTATTAAACTTTGATGATACAGATTTTAATAAACTGTTATATGAAGGTGCTAAGGAAGTATATTTAAATAGTGATATATCAACAGTTAAAATTGAAATATTAAAATAATTAAGAAAATAAGAATTAAAAATAACATCATAAAAAAAATCGCTTATTTAAGCGATTTTACTAATTTATGGAGCGGATGATGGGAATCGAACCCACGTAGTCAGCTTGGAAGGCTGAAGTTCTACCATTGAACTACATCCGCATATATTTGAGAAATGGTGACCCGGGGGAGAATCGAACTCCCGACCCACTGATTAAAAGTCAGTTGCTCTACCGCCTGAGCTACCGGGTCATTTATATGGCTGGGGCACCTGGATTTGAACCAGGGAAATGTCAGAGTCAAAGTCTGATGCCTTACCACTTGGCTATGCCCCAATCAAATTCGTTTAACCCTATATATAAATGAATGGTGGAGAAGGGCGGATTCGAACCACCGAACCCATCGGGAGCTGAGTTACAGTCAGCCGCGTTTAGCCACTTCGCTACTTCTCCAAAATAATGGTGCCGACTATAGGAATTGAACCCACAACCTACTGATTACAAGTCAGTTGCTCTACCAATTGAGCTAAGTCGGCATCTTATAAAAATGGTGGAGGTTGAGGGACTTGAACCCCCGACCCTCTGCTTGTAAGGCAGATGCTCTCCCAACTGAGCTAAACCTCCATATCGCCAAAGCGCTTATTTAATATATCATAAGCATGTTTTCAAGTCAACCATAAATTGAAAAATTACTATTTTTAATTTATAAGTGCGTATTTAGTATATAAAAAAAATCAGCTAAATACAAGTGAAAATGCTAATTTAATTTACTAATCATTTTTAGTGTGATATTATTTATACAATTATAGAGGTAGCGATGCAGATGAGTAAAGTGTGGAGAAGGTATTCTGTGAAACACTTAAAAGGCAACCATCGCCGAACAATATAAATTGACAGATTTATATTGTGGGGTTATAGGGAACACTTATAACACTCCTACTTAATAAAGTAGTGGCGCTTAAGTATATTAATAAAATAAGCGCTATATAGTTATAGTGCTTTTAATTTTATCGGAGGTAAATATGTCTTATTTTATGATTAATCATGAAAAAGCATCATCGTTAGCTAAGAAATATGGAACACCATTATATGTTTATGATGAAGTAAAGTTAGTAGAAAGAATAAAAGAATATAAAAATAATTTTAAATCTAATAAATTTGATACTAAAGTTATTTATGCATCTAAGGCATTTTCTTGTGTATATTTATATAAACTTCTTCAAAAACATGGATTTGGTATAGATGTTGTAAGCTTAGGAGAAATGATAACTGCTATAAAAGCTAAAGTTGAACCAAGTGATATATATTTTCATGGAAATAATAAATCTAATAAAGAAATATTAATTGGATTAAACTATGGTGAAATTACATTTGTAGTTGATAATTATGGAGAACTTCAAGCTATTGATGAAATATCAAAAAAGATTAATAAGAAATGTAAAATCTTATTAAGAATGAATGTTAATGTAGAAGCTGATACACATAAATACGATGTGACTGCACATCTTGATAGTAAGTTTGGAATGTTAAGTGATAGTGAAGAATTTGAATTATGTAAGAAATTATTAAATCAAAATACTCATTTAAGATTTGATGGATATCATTGCCATATAGGATCTCAGTTATTTACATTAGATACTCACTATAGGGCAATTGATAAGATGTTAGATTTAATTAACGAACCAGTAATATTAAATATTGGGGGAGGATTTGGTGCTAATTACACCAAAGAAGACAAAGCGTTAACCGCAAAAGAGGTTAGTCAAAGTTTAATTAATTATGTTGAAGAACAATTAATTAAAAGAGATAAAAAAATTAAATCGTTAATGATAGAACCAGGAAGAAGCATTGTGGCTGATTCAGGTTATACATTATATACAATAGGTAATCAAAAAATTACACCTAACAAACACTACTATTTTGTGGATGGTGGTATGAGCGATAATATACGGCCAGCATTATATCAAGCAAAATATGAATGTGATTTAGTAGATAGAATGGATGAAGAGAAAACTGTTAAAGCTACTATTGCAGGAAAATGTTGTGAATCAGGAGATATATTAATAGAAGAATGTATGTTACCTCCTTATAAAAGAAACGATATTCTAATTGTTTATTCAACAGGTGCATATGGGTATTCTATGGCAAGTAACTATAATAAGTTAGAAATTCCTGGAGTGGTGTTTGTGGATGAATTTAGTAGTAAAGAAGTTATTAAAAAACAAGAAATAGCTTCTATGATAGAAAGGGAGATAGATTTATGATTAAAGGTTCAATCGTTGCATTAGTTACACCGTTTAACTATGACTATTCTGTAAATTTTGACAAATTGGGAGAATTAATTGAATTCCATATTGAACAAAAAACAGATGCTATTTTAGTACTTGGTACTACTGGAGAAAGTAGTGTACTAACATTTGATGAAGAAGAGGATATTGTAAAATATACAATAAAAAAAGCAGCTGGAAGAATTCCAATTATAGTAGGATCTGGTTCAAATGATACTGCAATTGCAATATGGCAATCTCAAAGATTTGAAAAAATGGGCGCAGATGGTTTATTAGTTATTACACCTTATTACAATAAGACTAATGAAGAGGGTATGTACAAACACTTTGAAATGGTCGCAAATAGTGTAAAATGTCCAATAATTCTATATAACGTTCCAGGAAGAACTGGTTGTGGAATTAGCATTAATGTATTAAAAAGATTAAGTAAATTTGATAATATTGTTGGAATTAAAGAAGCAAGTGGAAACATGAGTTATGTAATGAAAGTCGCAAAACTTATTGATGACAATTTCTCTTTATGGAGTGGAAATGATGATATTATCCTTCCTTTATTATCAGTAGGTGGATCTGGAGTAATTAGTGTTGTGGCTAATATTATGCCTAATGCAATACATGAAATGGTACATACTTATTTAAATGGAGATGTAAAAGGCGCAAATAAAAAACAACTTGAATATTTAGATATAATTGATTCAATGTTTTATGAAGTTAATCCAATTCCTGTAAAAGAAGCATTAAATCATTTAGGATTTGAAGCAGGACCTTGTAGAATGCCATTATTTGATATGGATAAAACTTTAGCTAAAAAAATGTATAACTTAATTGATAATAGTGATGTGGTGTACAAATGGCAAAAATAGGAATAATTGGTGATGGAAAAATGGGTATGATGCTAGCTTCTTTATTAGAAGAGGGCTCTTATGAATTTTTAGATTATACAAAAGATTTAGTTAATAATGATTATGATGTATTATTGGATGTTTCTCATCCTGATATGTTAGAGAATATTATTAAACTTGAAAATGAAGTATCTATACCTATTTGTATTGCGACTACTGGATATAATGAAGAACAAATTAAAAAAATAGAAGAACTTTCTAAAAAGACTCCTGTATTATTATCTTCTAATTATTCATTAGGTGTTAATTTATTTAATAAGATATTAGAAACTGCTAGTAAGGTATTGATGGATGATTTTGATATTGAAATTATTGAAATGCATCATAATCAAAAAGTAGATTCTCCTAGCGGTACCGCAAGAATGTTTTTTAATACAATAAATAATATTAAAGAATATAAGGAAGTTAATGGAAGAAGTGGCTTTAGTAAAAGGGAACCAAATGAAATAGGCATGCATTCTTTAAGAGGCGGAACTGTTGCAGGTGTTCATGAAGTTATTTTCGCAGGAGAAGATGAGGTTTTCTCTATTAAACATCAAGCAACTTCTAGAAAAATATTTGCGAAAGGAATGCTTAAAGGAGCTAAGTGGATAGTAAATCAAGAAAATGGTTTATATGATATGAGTAATGTTCTTTTTAAAGATTAGTTTTTTGGTATATAATAAATTCTAGGAAATGGAGTGGTTGTGTGTTAAAAGTTTTTAATACAGATGCTATATCAAGAAACACAAGATTTTTTAGAGGACTTATTGCAGGATTTATTACAGCTGTTTTATTAGCTATAGTATATGGATTTTTAAGTAGATTTATAGTAGTTGAATTTTCAATGGCATTTATAGGAATGGGATATTTGATTGGAATGGCTATACAGCGTTTTGGTCGTGGTGTTAAGTTACAGTTTTCTATTTTAGGAGCTGTACTTACATTGTTTTGTATATTACTTTCTGATTTTATATACTTTTTTGGATTTGAAAATTTAACTGCTTTTTCTTTTTATCCTACATTTTTGGTTCATTATTTAAGAGTGTTTTTAAGAGTTGATTTAAATTCAATATTATCTACGCTTTTTAGATTAGGTGGAATATATGCAGGGTATATTTATTCAAGGATAGTTTAATTATGTATAGAGATGCATGGGTAAAAATAGATATTGATGCTTTTAAGGACAATATTAAAATTATTAAAGAAAGATCAAATAAAAAAATCATCGCAATTATAAAAGCTGATGCTTATGGATGTGGTGCTAAAACACTTTATAATTATGCAATTGAAGCTGGTGTTAGCATGTTTGGTGTTTCTAGCTTAGAAGAAGCAATTAGACTTAGGGAGGATGGCTGTACTAAGGATATTTTAATATTGGGACATACAAGTACTTATAATTTAGATTTAATAAAAAAATATGATTTTATTTTATCTACGGTATCAAAAGATTGGGTTGATGAGTTTTCAAAGTTTGATGGAGAAAATATAAGAATTCATATAAAAGTTGATACTGGAATGAATAGAATTGGATTAATTGGATATGATGAAGTAAAAGAATCTATAAAAAAATTAAAAGATTCTAATTATTGTGTAGATGGAATTTTTACTCATTTTGCATGTTCAGATGAAGATTATAATAAAATGACAAAAAGACAATATGAAATGTTTAAGGATATTGTTGAAAGATTAGAATATAAGTTTAACTTTATTCATTGTTCTAATTCTGATGCATCTATGAATATAAAAGATGATTTATGTAATAGTGCTAGAATAGGCTTATCTTTATTTGGTCTTAATACATATCATAAAGATTTAAAATCTGTAGTTTCTTTGATTTGTAATTTAATAAATGTGAAAACAGTAAAAAAAGGTGAAGCAATCAGTTATGGTTCTACTTATGTTTGTGAAAAAGATGAAATCATTGGTACTGTTCCTATTGGTTATGCGGATGGATTTAATAGAAAAAATACAGGTAGAAGAGTTTATGTAGAAGGTACTAATGGAGTTATTGTAGGTAGAATTTGTATGGATCAAATGATGATAAGACTTGATGAATATAGACCTGTTGGAACTAGAGTTGAACTTTTTGGAAAGCATATTTCTATTGAAGAAGTCGCAAAAGACTTAGATACTATTTCTTATGAAGTATTAAGTGTATTAAGTGATAGACTTACTAGAGTTTATTTTAAAGATGGTAAATATTTAACTGATATTAATCCTAGATTAAATAGAAAAGAAATATCTTAGAACGATATTTCTTTGTATAATTTATGATCGAATGTATATATTTTATAAGAGTTTTCATCCAAAATTCCATAGGTCTTTGGATGATTTTCTTTTGGTAAAGAAGCTGATCCAGGATTTAGTATAAAATAATCATTTTCTTTTTTGGCAATTGGTATATGAATATGTCCAAATATAAACACATTACCTTTACTTAAATGAGGTAAATTATTTTGAGAATAAATATGGCCATGAGAAGCAATAATTTTTCTTTTGCCTATATAAAATGTATTTAGCTCTGATAATATTGGAAATTCTAACACCATTTGGTCTACTTCAGTATCACAATTTCCTCTTACAGAAATAATAATATCTTTATATTCATTTAAAATTGGAATTACTTCTTTAGGTTTATAATCTTTTGGTAAATCATTTCTAGGACCGTGATATAAAACATCTCCTAAACATAAAATAATATCAGTTTTATGTATATCAATAATATCTTTTATGATTGTAGCTGCTTCTAAGGAACCATGTAAATCTGATATTGTTAAAACTTTCATAAAAATCCCTCCTTAGACAATTATATATTTTTTAAATCATAAAGTATAATGTAACTATAGAGGATGAAGAATATGATTAAAGTTGAAATTTGTTGTGGAAGTTATGAAGATGCTTTAAATGCATATAAAGGTGGAGCTAAAAGAATAGAATTAAATAGTGCTTTACATTTAGGTGGTTTAACACCTAGTGTTTCGTCTTTAAAACTTACAAAAGAAAATACAGATTTAAATGTAATAAGTATGGTTAGAGTTAGAGGTGCTGGATTTAATTATAATAATGAACAATTTATTCAAATTAAAAATGAAGTTATTGAACTTTTAGAAAATGGTAGTGATGGTATTGCTTTTGGAATATTAGATGATAAGGGTAATATTGATCTAGAAAGAAATAAAGAAATAATTGATATTATTAAAAAATATAATAAGGAAGTTGTTTTTCATAGAGCATTTGATTGTAGTAATGATCCTTATAAATCTATTGAACAATTAATTGATTTAGGTGTTGATAGAGTATTAACTAGTGGATTAAAACCAAAAGCAATAGAAGGAAAAAAGTTGTTGAAAGACTTACAAGAAAAGTATGGAGATAAAATTGAATTACTTGTTGGTAGTGGGGTTAATGAAACAAATATAAAAGAACTTTATAAAGATACTTTAATAAAACAGTATCATTCATCTTGTAAGGAATGGATAGTTGATAATACAACTATAAGAAATGGTATTTCATATGGATTCAATGGTAATAAATATGACATTGTTTCTAAGGAAAAAGTTTCATTATTTGTACAAAAAGCTAAAGAAATAGGTGTATAATTACTACATAAGGATTTTAAATCAACATTGCATCCGTAAGGAGTGATAGGAGGATTTATGGAATCAAAAGTTAAAAGATTTGTTTTGTTTGCGTTTTTTGTGGCAATTGAATTGGTTTTAATGCTTACACCTTTAGGATATATTCCTATAGGACCTATTAGAGCGACAACTATGCATATTCCAGTAATAATTGGTGCGATTGTATTAGGTGTTAAAGAAGGGATTTTATTGGGTTTGGTATTTGGTTTAACAAGCTTATTTGTGAACACATTTACTCCAACCATTACATCCTTTGTCTTTTCACCTTTTATTACTATTGGAGGAATAAGTGGTAACTTTAGTAGTTTGTTGGTAGTTTTATTACCTAGAATACTACTTGGTTTAAGTGCAGGCTTATTGTATAGACTATTTAATAAGATTAAAGTTAATGAAAATATAAACTTAATCTTAACTTCAATAACTTCAACATTTTTACATACATTTTTAGTTTTATCAGGGATATATGTATTTTTTGCACAACCATATTCTGATGCAAGAAATATTCCTGTAGCTGGATTATTTAAAGTTTTACTTGGTGTTGTTTTCACTAATGGAATAATGGAAATGATTGTATCTGCCATTATTGTTTTATTTGTAGTGAAAGTTACAAAACCATTATTTAAAAGAGGGAAAAAAGTATGAAAAAAACAATTGTGATTGGTGTTACTGGTGGTATTGCAGCATTTAAGGTTGCTCAACTTGTAAGTAACCTTAAGAAAAAAGGTTATGAAATCCATGTGATAATGACTGAAAGTGCTACTAAATTTGTACATCCTATAACATTTGAAACTCTAAGCAATAATAGAGTTTCAATTGATACATTTGATAGGAATTTTCAATATGATGTAGAACATATATCACTTGCGAAAAAAGCTGATTTATTTGTAGTGGCTCCAGCAACTGCAAATGTTATTGGGAAAATAGCTAATGGTATTGCGGATGATATGCTTACTACAACTATAATGGCTTGTACATGTCCTAAAATTATATGTCCTGCAATGAATACAAATATGTTAAATAATCCTATAACACAAGATAACATCAACAAATTAAAAGGCTATGGCTATCATTTTGTGGATAGTGGAGATGGATTTTTAGCTTGTGGTGATGTAGGTAGTGGTAGACTTGCAAATTTAGATATTATTGAAGATGAAATAGAAATAGTTTTATCAAAAAAACCTTTATTAAATAAAAAGATTTTAATTAGTGCAGGACCTACTATAGAGGCAATTGATCCTGTTAGATATATTACAAACCATTCTAGTGGTAAAATGGGTTATTCTCTTGCGATAGCTGCTAGAAATTTAGGGGCTGATGTTACATTGGTATCTGGTAAAACATCACTTAAAAAACCACATAAGGTTAATGTGATTGATATAGTAAGTGCTGATGATATGTTTAAAGAGATTACAAGTATTTCAGAAAAGTTTGATGTAATTATTATGTCTGCAGCAGTAGCTGATTATAGACCCAAAAATGTTAGTGATTCTAAAATAAAGAAAAGTTTAGATATGAGTATTGAATTAGAAAGAACTAAAGATATACTAGAACATATAGGTAAAAATAAAAAAGAAAATCAAGTATTAATAGGATTTGCGATGGAAACAGAAGATTTAATTGAAAATGCAAAAGTTAAATTAGAAAAAAAGAATGCTGATTATATAATCGCAAATAATTTAAATGAAAAAGGTGCTGGCTTTAAGGTTGATACTAATAAAGTTACAATAATCTCTAAAAATGAGAATAAAGAAATTGATTTAATGGATAAATCAGATTTAGCTTATTTGATATTGGATTATTGTTTAAAGGAGGAGTAATACATGATTTTAGTTGTGGATATTGGAAATACAAATATTTCTATGGGTATCATGGATGGTGATGAAGTTGTAGGTAATTTTAGATTTACTACAAAAACTCCAAGAACATCCGATGAATTTGGAATATGCATTAATACTTTATTATTTAAAAGTGGTATTAAAGCAGAAGAAATATCTGATGTAATTATTTCTAGTGTAGTACCTAAGATAATGTATTCTTTTAATAATTCAATTAGAAAATATTTAAATATAGAACCAATTATTATTGGGGCAGGAATTAAAACTGGGATTATGATTAATACAGATAATCCAAAAGAAGTTGGTGCAGATAGAATTGTAAGTGTGGCTTATGCTTATCATACATATCATAAGGCTTGTATTGTGGTTGATTTTGGGACGGCTACTACATTTGATTATGTATCTGATGAAGGAGAATTTAGATATACTGTAATAGCACCTGGTATTGAAATATCAGCACAAGCTTTATATGGTCAAACCGCAAAACTTCCTGAGATAGAAATTAAAAAACCTGCTAGTATATTAGGTAGGAATACAATTACCGGTATGCAAGCAGGGGTAGTATATGGATATATTGGATTAGTGGAATATATCATTAAAAAAATGAAGGAAGAATTAGGTAATGATGATATATATGTAATATCTACAGGAGGATTAGGCAGATCTATTACTAAAGAAACTGATTTAATTGATGTATATGAACCTTATTTAGCATTTAAGGGAATTAAGATTATTTATGACAGGAATAAGAGATAGGGGAAAATGAAAAAAACATATAACAAAAAATTTATGGATGAAGAAATTAATGAACTATATGGATCTTCATTTAACAAGGAAAAACAAAAGAAACAATTAAAGAAAAAACAATTAGATAGAAGAAAACAAAGAGATATAAAAAAACATAGTAATGATTAAAGAAAAAAGTGATAGCTTAACTTTGTGGACCCATTGTAGTGCTATCACTTTGTCTATGATATATCTTAATAATAATTATATTTTTTAAAATATATCTTTTAAAAAATGTTTGATTGATTTAATAATTGAGATTATTAAATCTGTAATTTTTATTTCAGATGCTATAAATACTATAAGAACAATCACAATTGCATTTAACACATTAAACAATAATCCAAGATTAAAAGAAAATAAGTTAGAGAGATTAAGAAATATATAAAGTAAAAGAAATATTTTCATAAATCCATTAACTATACTTCTTTTTTTTATTTGTTTAGACATTGTTACAAAAAAATAAACAATAGCAATAGCAATAAAAGGTAAAATATACATAAATAATATACTGTACTCTTCAGCTAAATAAATTGCTCCTTTTTTTGAATAAACTCCTATTAATAAAGATATAACAAAAAATAATAAAGATAATATAAATTCTTTAATTATTTGCAATATATTTTTTGTGATATCTTTCATACTATTTTCCCTTTATTATATTAGTTATATGTTTTTATAATTAAACAATAAGGTAAAAAATATCATTTCGCAAATAATAAAGATAAATCTAAGTAAAATATAATTTAAAAGTAAAAAAACACATGAAATAAGATGTCATAGAGCATTAAAAAAAACGTGACTTACATCACGTATTATTTATTCTGGTGCCGATACCCAGGATTGAACTGGGAGCTGAGCCTTACCATGGCTCCATTTTGCCATTAAACTATATCGGCACGCATATATAATATATAAATTAATATTTTATTTCAATTGTAAACTATGTAATGTTTTATAAACAAAATTTAAAGTTAATCCCATAATAGAATAATAATCACCCTCTATTTTATTAATAAAACAACCACCTAATCCTTGAATTGCATAAGCTCCTGCTTTATCTAAGGGTTCTTTACTTTTAATATAATCATTAATTTCTTTATCACTTAATTCATTAAAATAAACATAAGAAACATTACAGTTTTTAATAACTTTATCATCATATAAAAATACTGTTCCAGTAATAACTTTATGCTTTTTATTTGATAATAGTTTTAACATTCTTTTTGCATCTTCTTCATCTTTAGGTTTTCCTAAGATGGTATCATTTATAGCTACTATAGTATCTGAACCTAATACAACACTATCTCTATTGTCTTTAAAAACTGCATATGCTTTTTTATATGCAATATCTACAATTGCATCTTCTAAAGATAAGTTATCATCAAAAGATTCATCTATTTCAACATTTGATGTTTCAAAAGGTATATTACATAAAGATAATAATTCTTTTCTTCTTGGAGATTTACTCGCAAGTATTAACTTTTTTTCCATGGTTTAACTCCTTTAAATAAAAAGTATAAAGTTATTAGTATTCCTAATCCTATAGATATTAAATAAATATATTTTATATTTTGATCTGTGTTTTCTAAATAAAATGTATATTCTTTATAAGCTAATAAACCTGAAAGTATTAAACCTATTATTTTTGATAGTAAACCTTTAGGACTAGAATAGAAAAATGCAAATAAAATAAGTATATATAGTAAGCCTGTATATAAATGAAAGGATAAGAAAGGAAATAAGTAACTATAACTTAAATTATCGTAAATATATTTCATAGGAAACCATGTACCTATAAATAAAAATACTAAAAGTATTGAAAATAACAATCTTAATATGTTTTTAAATAATTTCATAAAAACATTATATCATCTTATATTTGAATTAACCTTAAGTGATTGTTAGAATGAATATGAGAAGAAAGGAGATATTATGGTAAAACCAACATTAGTTATTTTAGCAGCAGGTATGGGAAGTAGATACGGAGGATTAAAACAGATTGATACTGTTGGAAACAATGGAGAATCAATCATTGATTTTTCTATCTATGATGCTAAAGAAGCAGGATTTGAAAAAGTAGTTTTAATAATAAGAAAAGAACACGAAGAAGCATTTAAAACAAATTTAACTGATAAAGTTAGCAAACATATGGAGGTTGAATTTGCTTATCAAGATATTAATGATATTCCAAAAGGGGTAAGTGTTCCAGAGGGAAGAGAAAAACCTTGGGGAACAACTCATGCATTACTTGCATGTAGAGACATTGTAAAAGAACCATTTGCGATTATTAATGCAGATGACTTTTATGGAAAAGATGCATATAAGGTTATTTATAATTTCTTAGTAAATGATGTAAAAGATTATGAATATGGAATGGTAGGTTATATATGTAATAACACATTAACTGACTTTGGTACTGTAACTAGAGGAGTATGTAAAGAAGAAAATGGTTATTTAAAAGAAATAACTGAAATTCAAAAAATTGCAAGAAAAGATGGAAAAGCTGTTTATGAAGAAGATGGCAAATGGTTACCATTAGATAAAGATGCATTAGTTTCAATGAACTTCTGGGGATTTACACCTAAGATATTTGAACAATGCCAAGAAATATTTGATGATTTCATAAAAAAAGAGGTTGAAATCAACCCAATGAAAGCTGAACATGTAATACCTACAGCAATTGGTGATCTTGTAAGAGATAACAAATGCAAGGTAAAAATGTTAAGCAGTAAAGATAAATGGTTTGGTGTAACTTATAGAGAAGATAAACCATTAGTAGAAGAAAATATCCAAAAAATGAAGGATCAAAATATTTATCCATTTGATTTATGGAAATAATTAAAGATTTTCAAAGAATATCTTTATAACATCATAACCTCCAACAAAGGTTCCAATGGAGGTAAATAAATTCGCAAGAATTACAACTAATAGGATACGAGTTATCCTATTTTTGTATATTCCTTTTAAACTACTAACATCATCAGAAACACTTTCAAAATCTTTAACTTTTGGTTTTCTAAGTAATGCTTCAACAAGACCTGCAAACCAGCCTGATGCTAAAAGTGGATGAAGTGCAGTAAAAGGAGCTGCTATAAAAGCTGTAAGAATTGATAAAGGATGACCTAAAGCTAAAGCTGTTCCTAAAGCTGCTAAACCTCCACTCCAAGAAATCCACGAAATAATTTGATTTTTACCTTGAATAGGAGTAGTAAATAAAGTATAAACAATTAATCCAATAAATATTGCAGAAATTGTATAACCTATATAAGTACCTGTTTTTGATTTAGGAGGTAAACTTTCTAATTCTTCAATATCAACATCATTTTCAATTTCTTTTAAAACTCCAGGGACATGTGCTGCACCTAAAACAGCCACAATAACATCTCCAGGAGCATTTTTAATTTTATGGGATAAAACTTGATCTCTTTCATGTACTAAAACTTTAGTTAGTTGTGGAAATTCTTTTGATAATGTATTTAATGCAAGTTCTAATGCTTCTGATTGTTTTAAGTTTTCGATTTCACTTTCTTCTAAAGTACTATCATCAAATATCATAGATACTAAAGAAACAATTAATTTAAACTTATCTACAAAAGAGTTTTTTCTATAGATTCTAGTAAAAGTTGTTTGTATTTTTCTATCAACTAAAACAATTTCAGCATCAATTTCTTTTGCACTTTCTATTGCTTGAATCATTTCTTGACCTGCAGTAGTATTTAATTGTTTTGCGATTCTTTTTTGATAAGATGAAAGTAGAAGATTAGCCATCATATAACCTGCTTTATTTTTCTTTACAATTTCAAAAATATCCGTTTCTAACCATTTATTTGGATTATTAAGCGATTCATATCTATCACTATCTAATTCAATACAAACACTATCAGGCTTTATTGTTTCAATTGCTTCTTTAACTTCTTTAGCACTGATTATAGAAACGTGTGCAGTAGGTATAATATGAATTGTTTTATCTTTATATTTAACAGTTTTAATGTTTTCCATTTTAGCCTCACTTAAATTACTTAACTATTCTAACATATTTTAATTATTATCAATATTTTAATGAGATTATAGTTGTGATATAATGACAAATAGCGAAAGGGAGGAACTGTATGTCAAACTACAACCTAACATTTACCCTTGAAGGCATATTATCTATAACCCGCATGTTTTTAGATATATTTATCATGTGGTTACTTTTATACTATACTATTAAAATCATCAGAAACAATGCAAGAACTTCACAAATATTTAAAGGAATAGTTTCAATACTATTAATTGATATGTTTGCGAAACTATTAGGCTTAAAAACAGTAGAATGGCTTGCGGATACATTTGTAAACTGGGGATTTTTAGCAATTATTATAGTATTTCAACCAGAGATTAGATCTTTGCTTGAAAGATTAGGTAAAACTAATGTTTTCTCAAGGATAATAACATTATCAGGAAATGAAAAAGAAAAACTTGTAGATGAGATAGTTACAGCTACAATGCTTTTATCAAGAAATCAAACAGGAGCATTAATAAGTGTTGAGCAATCTCATTCTTTAAATGACTTTGTAAAAACAGGAACACCAATTAATTCTGTAGTAACTGCAGAACTTTTAACTTCTATTTTTGTAACATCTACTCCATTACATGATGGAGCTGTAATAATACAAGGAGATAGAATTGCATGTGCAAGTGCTTATTTTCCTTCAACAAATTTAGAATTACCATCTAAATATGGTGCAAGACATAGAGCTGCAATAGGAATTAGTGAAATTACTGATTCAGTAACTATTGTAGTATCTGAAGAAACAGGAAGTGTTTCTATTACTGAAGCAGGTAAAATATTTACTGTAAATAGAAGACAACTAAAAGATTATTTAATGAGAGTTATCTGTGGAGAAGAAACAGAAGTAAAGGGTAGAAGACCTAAAATTAAAATTATTGATGATTCTCAAAAACTTGAAGGTGATGAATATACAATAGATCCTAATGCTGAAGCTATTGATATTACTAAACCTATTCCTAGACCTAAAAATGAAAAGAAAATAGATACATCAGTATTAAGTAAATTAGCAATTAAAAAACAAGCTAGTTTAGAAGAAGCTAAAGAAGAGGAAGAAGAAGTAGTTGAAATAATTGAAGAACAACCTAAAAGGAAAAGAAAACTAAGACAGTTATTTGCTAAAAAGACTGAAAAAGATATTGAACCATTAGAAGAAGTGGTTGAAATAGAAGAAGAAATAGTTGAACCACATGAAGAACAATATATTGAATATGAAGATGTTCCGTTTGAAGATGAACTAATAGAAACTGATATTAAACTACCAAAGAAAAAACCTGAGCCTATGCCTTATATAAGAAATGAAAATGTAAGAGTAATGGGATTTGAGGGTGAACCAATTGAAAAAATAATTCCAACTGTAGAAGAAATGCAAGAAGAAGCTTTTTTAGAAAATATTGAAAAAGAAGAAACTGTAATTACTGAGTTTGATACTACTAAGATAGATGTAAGTAGAATATTAGGGTTTGATAATGAATTAAGCGATACTTTTGCGATGCTTGATGGAATTGAAGAACCTATAAAGAAAAAAACAGTAGCTGCATTTACTGAAGTTGAAGAAATAACTTCACCAAAAACTCCTCAAAAAGGAGGTGTAGATAATGAGTGATAATAGAAGAAATCAAGATTCTAATACTAAATTAGAAATTGCAAATAAAATTGCAAGTCAAAGACAAAAAGTCGCAAAAACTGCAGAAAGTATTGAAGATTCATTTTTAAGAACTTTTAGATGGTTTTCTTCTTGGATTGATAAAGTTTTCTTTAATCCTAGATATGGAAAGATTGTATCTTTGGTATTAGCATTAGCAATTTATTTAACTGTAAACTTTAATAGTGAAAACTCTTTATTTTCTAGTGCATTACAATCTTCAAAAACTTTAAATAATTTTACTATTACTGCATTATATAACGAAGAAACATTTGAAGTTTCTGGGTTACCAGCATATGCGGATATTACAATATCTGGAGATGCACAAAATGTAACTTCTGCGGCAAATCATGGTGGAAATGTTATTGTAAATCTTGAAGGTTTAACTGAAGGTGTTCACAATGTAAAATTAACTACACAAGGTTTTAATGATAATGTAGATATTAAGATAGAACCATCTAATGCAGTTATTACTTTAAAAAAGAAAACTACAAGACAATTTGACTTAAGTTATGATTTTATTAACTTAGACAAGATGGAAAATATATATAGTGTAGGAACTCCTGAATTTGAATATACAAAAATAAATGTAAGAGCATCTAAAGATACATTAGACACTATTGCATTTGTAAAGGCATTAATTGATGTTACTGGACAAAGTTCAGAATTTACAAATGATGCAATATTAGTTGCATACGATAAATCTGGTCAACCTGTTAAGGCTGATATTATTCCAAATACTGTAAAAGTTACAGTGCCTGTAACCTCACCAAATAAAACAGTTGCGATTATTGCAGAAGCTACTGGAGAAGTTATGGAAGGAATGGCAATTGATTCAATTACGTTAGACCAACAAACAGTTACTATTTATGCACCTGAATCAGTTTTATCTAAAATTGATCAAGTTGTAGTTAATATTGATATGTCTACTATTACAAAAGATTCTACTGTTTTAAGACCTATCACATTACCTACAGGAGTTAATTCTGTAAATATTAATCAAGTTACAATGGATGTAAAACTTGGTGAAGCAATAACTAAGACAGTTGATGGTGTTACTATTAATTACAAAAACAATGTGAATAACTATAGGTTTGGTGCAGATGACAATATCACTACTGTTTCTGTGGATGTTACTGGAACTAAATCTAATATAGATAATATAAAAGCAGATGATATTAATGTGTTCTTTGATATGGCTGAGGCGGTACCAGGACCACAAGAGTTTCAATTGAATGTAGAAAAACCATCTAATTCATTTGTAAAATATACCCTAAAACAAACAACTTATAAGGGTGTAGTTGTAGGAGACACAGTTGATAATATACAAAATGAAGGAGCACAAAACGAATAATGGGAAAATATTTTGGTACTGACGGCATTAGAGGTAAGGCTAATGTTGATATAAATGCAAAAACAGCTTTTGAAGTAGGAAGATGTTTGGGTCATTACTTTAGTAAAAGTGGTAGAGGTAAAATATTAGTTGGGAAAGATACAAGGCTTTCAAGCAGTATGTTTGAAATGGCTTTAGCCTCTGGCATCACTTCTAGTGGTGCAGATGTATTTTTAGTTGGATATTGTCCAACACCATGTGTTGCTTACCTTGTGAAAAACAAAGATTTTGATTGTGGTGCAATGATTTCTGCAAGCCATAATCCTTTTTATGACAATGGAATAAAAATCTTTAATCATGAAGGTACAAAGGTTTCTGGTGATTTAGAAGATTTAATTGAAGAATATATTGATTCTCATGAAGAATTACCTTTTAAAACTGATAAAGATATTGGAAGAGTTATTGATTATCATTCTGGATTAGATATTTATTTGGATTTTTTAGAAAATGAATATCCACTTGACTTAACAGGAATGAAAATTGCATTAGATTGTGCTAATGGTTCAGCTAGTTATAGTGCAAAACAATTATTAGAAAAAAATAATGCGGAAATTACTGTGATACATAACGATCCTACAGGGATAAACATTAATAATCATTGTGGTTCTACTCATCCTGAAGATCTTCAAGAATTAATGAAAAAAGGTAATTATGATATTGGATTTGCGTTTGATGGAGATGCGGATAGATTAATTGCGGTAGATCCTAATGGTAATTTAATGGATGGAGACCATATATTATATATTTGTGGTAAATATTTAAATGAAACTAAAGAACTTAAAAAAAATACAGTTGTTACGACTGTAATGGCTAATTTAGGTTTACTTAAAGCATTTGATAGACAAAATATTTCTTATGTAGCAACTCAAGTAGGAGATAAGTATGTTTTTGAAGAGATGGTTAAATCTGGTTATAACTTAGGAGGAGAACAATCAGGTCATGTTATATTTTCTGATCATATAACTACTGGTGATGGTTTACTTACTGCACTTAACTTATTAACCATTATGAAAGCTACTAATAAAGGTGCATTAGAATTATTAGAAGGTTTAAAAATTTATCCTCAACTATTAATTAATATAAAAGTTAAAGACAAAGAACTAGCAATGAAGGATAAAGATGTATTAAATGAAACTGAAAAAGTAAGTAAAGAATTAGGAGAAAATGGAAGAATTTTAGTTAGACCAAGTGGAACAGAACCTTTGGTTAGGGTTATGGTTGAAGCTGAAAGTGATGAACTTTGTAAAACTATGGTAGGTAGGGTTACAAAAATATTAGAAGATAAATTTGTTTAGGGACTCATGGAATATCCATGAGTTTTTTATGTTATATTTAATATGAGGTAGAACCATGAAAAAAGTAATTTGTATAGTTGAAGATGAAAAAGATCTTAATGAACTTGTAAAAAGATATTTAGAAAAAGAAGGATATGAAGTAAGATCATATTTAACTTTTGATGATGCTGCAAAGCATACAGGAGATGATGATGTTCATTTATGGATTTTAGATATTATGTTAGATGATAAAAGTGGTTTTGATTTAATTGAAGAAATAAGAATGAAAAATGAAGATGTTCCTGTAATCTTTATGTCTGCTAGAGATAAAGAATTTGATAGAATTATTGGTTTAGAAAAGGGTAGTGATGATTATATTACAAAGCCATTTTCGCCAAAAGAGTTAGTTTTAAGAGTTAATAATGTAATTAGAAGAACATATAAGGATGATAATTCTAGAATTGCTGTAGATGGATATGAAATAGATGAAAATCAAAGAATGGTTTATGATGGTGAAAACGAATTAGAACTTACAACTAAAGAATTTGATTTGTTGATGTTATTTGTTAAAAATAAAGGAACAGCATTTTTAAGAGAACAAATCTTAGAAAAGGTTTGGGATACTAATTATTTTGGGTCTGATAGAGTTGTGGATGATACTCTTAGAAGACTTAGAAAAAAAATGCCTAAATTAAATATTCATACTATATATGGATTTGGGTATAGACTTGGATAATGAAAAGATTTAGACTTTGGCTTAGAGAGTTATCTTTAACTCAACAATTATTATCTTTAATATTTTTTGTGGTATCTTTATTTACCATATTCTTTTTTGTGTTTTTATCTAATAATGTTAATGCGTTTGTAAATTCAGAGTTATTTAAGTTATTAAGAAACTCCCAAAATAATATTTTCCATTATATAAATAATGATCTTCCTTTAGGAAGTTTAAAAGAGATTAAAGATACAAATATAATTCATATGATTTATGACAGTAGAAATAGTACTTATACTGTATTAGGAAATCAAACAATTCCTAATGAAACATTAAATACTATTATGAATAGTGTTTTTGAATATGATGAAACAACAGTTGAATATGTTTATGTAAATAACGATAGTACTACTTTATATACGATAATGCCTGCAAATAAAAATATTTTGTTAATATCTATTTTAAATGATGCATATAGATCAGAATTTAAAAGTGCTTTAACTAATAGTGTTATTAATATAAATGTTTTAGTTGTTTCAGTACTATTTGTAATATTAACCTTATGGGTTTCAACTTTAATACATCCTTTAAATTTAATAAGGAATTATATTGAAAATATAAAAAAAGATGAAGATGCAACTTTAAATATTGATAGAAGAGATGAAATAGGTGAAGTAGCAAATGCTTTAGTTTCTATGCAAAGTGAAATAAAAAAACAAAATCAAGTTAAAGAAGAAATGGTTCAAAACATTTCTCATGACTTAAAAACACCGATTGCGACAATTAAATCTTATGGTGAAAGTATTAAAGATGGAATTTATCCTTATGGAACATTAGAAAAAAGTGTTGATGTAATAATAGAACATGCGGATAGATTAGAAAAGAAAGTATATAGTTTAATTGTTTTAAATAAATTAGGTTATCTATTAGATGATATAGAGCCTGGAAATAATTTATATATGCCTGATGTAATAGATAAAGCAATTGTTTCGATGAAGGTTATTAAACCTGAAATTAAAATTATCAGAAATATTGAAGATGTTTATTTCCATGGTGAAGAAGAGCCTTGGAGAATAGTTATAGAAAATTTAATGGATAATGCATTAAGATATGTAAAAAGTTATATTCAAATTGATTTAAAACCTGGGGAACTTTCAATTACTAATGATGGTCCTAATATTAGTGAAGAGGTAATGGATAAATTATTTAAACCTTATGAAAAAGGTACAGATGGAAGATTTGGTTTGGGATTATCTATAGTACAAAGAGTTTGTAGTACATATGGTTATCAAGTAAGTGTTGAAAATTTAAAAGATGGTGTGTGTTTTAGAATATACAATCATGAAAGTAGAAGAGTTAAAAAATTTATTGTAGATGATGAAGCACAAGTTGCGGAAATTTCAAAGAAAGAAAAAAAGAAGTCGTGAGACTTCTTTATAATTTGAGGCAGTGTTCCAATTATTAGTGCTATGGCTATTAACTTTAAATCTTTTAATAATAGGATAAAGGTTAATGTTGCACTAATTAATATTGTTATGTAATCCACTACTTTTCATTTGCAGTTTTTACAACTTCAGTAAGAGCTGCAACAGTGCCGCTTATCTCCTGTAAATTACTTGGGATAATTAATTTTGTGGCATTACCATTGGCTACTTTTGTAATTGCATCATAACCTTGAATAGTTAAATAAGCATTTGAAGGATTAGCTTCATTAATCATTTGTATACCATTAGCTTGAGCTTTGTATAATCTTTCCATCGCTTGAGCTCTTCCTTCTGCTTCAGCAATTGTAGCTTCTTTTTGAGCGATAGCTCTTAATATCATAGCTTCTTTTTCGCCTTCAGCTGTTAAGATTGCTGATCTTTTTTCACCTTCGGCTCTTAGTATCGCTTCACGTCTTTCACGTTCAGCTCTCATTTGTTTTTCCATTGAATCTTGAATATCTTTTGGTGGAATAATGTTTTTAAGTTCAACTCTTCCAACTTTAATTCCCCAAGGGTCAGTAGCAACATCAAGAATAGTTCTCATTTGACTATTAATGATATCTCTAGATGTTAGAGTTTCATCTAATTCTAAATCACCAATAATATTACGTAATGTTGTAGCTGTTAAGTTTTCTAATGCACTTAAAGGTCTTTCAACTCCATATGTATAAAGTTTTGGATCTGTAATTTCAAAGTAAACTACAGTATCAATCATCATAGTTACATTATCTTTTGTAATAACAGGTTGTGGTTCAAAGTCATAAACAATTTCTTTTAATGATACTCTATTTGCGATTCTATCAATAAATGGAAGTTTGATGTGTATACCTGTTTCCCATGTTGCATGATAAGTCCCAAGTCTTTCAATTACCATTGCTCTAGCTTGAGGAACAATTTTAACCATATCCGCAAGAAATAATGCAATTAGTGCTAATACAATAATAAATATAAAAATAAATACAATGTTTTCCATAACGTCCTCCTATAATTTTTTGACGATTAATTTTGAACCTTCTATTGCAAGAACCTCAACTAAGTTTCCTTTATTTATTGGTGAGGAATCTATTGTTGTAGCATTCCATATTACACCATCAATTTTTACTTCACCCCATTTACTTGAAGTGATATCTTCAAGTAATTCTGTTTGTCTTCCTATAACTCTATCTGCATTTGTAGGAACAAAATTACTTTTTACATGCCTTAAGGCTATAGGTCTAAATATAATTAAAAATAATAAAGATATAGAAATAAATACTATTACTTGAATAAGGAAAGAAGCATTTAATAATAGAGCAATAATAGCTCCAATTGCTCCTGCTATAAACCATACAGAAACTAAAGCAGTAGCAGTAGCTACTTCAACAATAATTGAAAATATAAGAATAGCTATCCATAAATATAATTCCATATGTACCTCCTTTTAACATGGTTTAGAGAAATCTACTATAAGTAGTTTTTCTCTTTCATCATAAGATGCATAGAATTTATCTCCATCTAATTCTTTGTTTAATAATTTTGAAATTTCATTAATAATATTTTTGTTACTTATTCTTGCATATCCATTACCAATAGAAATTTTATGTAGGTTTTCTATTGGATATATGTTTAAATCAATTTCTCTTTTTGTAATAGGCTTAATTGCAAGTTGCATGTTTTTTTCATTAATGCCTACCATAGTCCATCTTACACTATCAAAATATTTACTCGCAAGTGAATTTAATGTTAAATTATTTGGATAAACTGTGACAAGCATCGATGAAGTATTTGACTTTACCCACTTAAACATAATTACCACCTTTCTCAACATAATTATATTATTTATATTATTGTTCTTCAATATCTTATTTTTCTTATTTTATACTTCTTTTAATTAGTTATTTTTTTTAGTACAATTAGTAATATGAAATTTATTAATATTGATGGAATAAATATAAATTATAAATTAGAAGGTGAAGGGAAACCTGTAATATTACTTCATGGATGGGGTCAAAATTTACAAATGATGGACTATATTTTTAATCATTTAAAAAGTAATTTTAAAGTTTTAAGTTTTGACTTTGTAGGTCATGGTAAAAGCGATGAACCATTTGAACCATGGGGAGTAAAAGAATACACTGATAATTTGTCTAAGTTAATTAAAATATTTAATATGGAAGAACCTATTTTAATAGGTCACTCTTTTGGGTGTAGAGTAGCAATTACATATGCTTCTAGTAATAAAGTTAATAAGATGATATTAACAGGTGCTGCAGGTATTAAACCTAAAAGAGGAATAGATTATAAGATAAAAGTTTATACATTTAAAACACTTAAAAAAATTGTTAGTTTAATTGGTTCAAAAGAAATGGTTGAATCATTATCAAAGAAATTTGGTTCAAGTGATTATAAAAACACAACTGGAGTAATGAGACAAACATTTGTAAAGGTTGTAAATGATGATGTGAGTGAAATTTTAGAAAAGGTAACTTGTTCTACACTTTTAGTTTGGGGAGAACATGATGAAGCAGTAGATGTAAGTTATGGAAAGATTATGGAAGAGAAAATGAAGGATGCTGCTTTAGTTATATTTGAAAATGATAATCATTTTGCGTATTATAATCAGTGGCAACGATTTAATTTAGTGATTGATGCGATGTTAGAAAAGGATAAGATTTAATGAAAGAAATAATATTAAATATGATATATGTATGTTTACTCCTTATTTCAATGATAATACCTAGTAAACATGCATTACATATTTTTCAACAAAGTAAATATGTTACAAAAAGATATGTTGATTGGTTAAAAGAAACATTAAAAAAGAACAAACTATCTTTTGTTTATGTTGCTTTTATTTTTATGTCTTTATTTATTTCTAATTATTATGTAACTATAGTATTTCTTATTTTGTTTTCTTTATTTATGTTTAATAAAGAAAGTAAAAAACAATACATTAAACCTCTTGTATATACTGCAAGAGTTAAAAGACAAATTGTTACATTATTAGTTATAGATATTATTTTAATTTTGTTGTTTTTAAATAATAAATATATATTAACATTTACTTTAGTTGCACTAATAATGAACTGGTTATTAATAATAGTAGCAAATGCTTTATTATTACCAGTAGAAAACATGGTAAAAAATTATTATTTAAATGATGCTAAAAAGATTCTTAATAGTTTTAAGAATCTCAAGAAAATAGGTATAACAGGAAGTTTTGGTAAGACTAGTAGTAAAAACATAATTCAATCAATTCTTTCTGAAGAATATAGGTCTTTAATGACACCTGCTTCATATAATACTCCAATGGGTATTACAAGAACTATTAGAGAACATTTAAAGCCAACACATCAAATATTTGTATGTGAAATGGGTGCTGATCATGTAAATGATATTGTTTATTTAAGTGATTTTGTTAAACCTAGTATTGGTATTGTAACTTCTATTGGTATACAACACTTAGCTACATTTGGAAGTTTAGAAAAAATTATAAATGAAAAAATGTCTTTAATTGAAAAACTTCCAAGTGATGGTTTAGGAATTATTAATTATGATAATGAATATATAAAAAAATATAAAATAAATAATAATTGTAAAATTATTAAGTATGGAATTGATGAAGAAGATGTTGATTATAGAGCAATTAATATTGAGTATTCTACTAAGGGTTCTAAATTTAATGTAAAAACTAAAGAAGGGATATATTCTTTTGAAACAAGGTTATTAGGAAAACATAATATTTCTAATATACTAGCAGGCATTATTATTTCTAGAGAGTTAAATATTGAATGGGATGATATTGTAAAAGCTGTTAAGAAAATACCGTATATTGAACATAGATTAGAAGTTAAAACGATTAATGGATTAAAGTTTATTGATAATGCGTTTAATTCTAATCCTATAGGAGCTAAGATGTCTTTAGAAGTAATGAAGATGATGCCTAATAAAAGATTTATAGTTACTCCTGGAATGATTGATTTAGGTAAGAAACAAAATGAAGCTAATTATGAATTTGGATATTCAATGAAAGATCATGTGGATATTGTAATACTTGTAGGTAAAAATCAAACAAAACCTATTAAAGAGGGATTGGATGATTCAGGATTTGAAACTAAAAATATATATGTAGTTGATACAGTAAAAGAAGCGTTTGGCTTAGTTTATCAAATGGCTGATAAAAATGATACTATCTTATTAGAAAATGATTTGCCAGATGCATATAATGTTTAAAAAAAGCTAAAATTTTAATTAGCTTTTTCTTTTATTTCATCAGTAGAAACAATTAAGTTTTTCTCTTTTAATTTTTTATTTATTAATTTACTTCCCATTGAATATATTATTGCGGTTAATGGTACAGCTAGTAGCATTCCTAACACTCCATACATTCCACCAAATACTACAATGGATAATAATGTCCATATTCCAGGTAAACCAACAGATTCTCCTACAATTTTTGGATAAATAAAGTTCCCTTCAAATTGTTGTACAACTAAAAATAAAACAATAAACCATAAAGCTTGAATAGGGTCTATTGATAGTATTAAAAGAAAACCAATACCACCAGCAATAAAAGATCCAACAATAGGTACTAGCGCAAAAATTGATGTAATACTTGCGATTAATAATTGATAAGGCATTTTAAATATTAATAAAACTATATAAATTAATATTCCAATGATTAAAGCTTCTAGTAATTGTCCTGATATAAAATTATTAAATACATCTAAAGATGATTTTGAATATTTTAATATGATGTTTCTATTATTTTCATTAAAGAAAGCCGCAATTATTTTTTTGATTTGTCTTATAAATTTTTCTTTATCAGCCAATAAATAAAAGCTTAAAATTAAAGCTAGGAATAAATTCATTGTAGCTGATGTAAAATTTGATATGTATGAAAATACAGATACTCCAGTACTACTTACCATATTTGTTAGATTTACAATTATGTTATTAAAATCTAAGCCAAATTGAGTAAAGAAGTTATTTAATGTTTCTGAATTTACTTCTGTTTTAATACCTTCTAAATTAAAGAACTTTAATAATTGATCAGTGTTTTCTAATATTCCATTTAATATGTCAGTAAGATTATTAATAAGAGTTACTATTGTTTGAATTAATTGAGGTATTATAATATATCCTAAAATAAATAAAATAATAAATAAAAATATTAATGTTAATAAAATAGAAATTGTTCTAGAGAATTTATATATTAAATTATTTTCTTTTGTTTTATTTTTAATAAAATTTTCTATTGATTTCATAGGAATATTTAATACAAATGCAATTGCAATTGCCATAAAAAATGGTTTTAATAAACTTAAAACTTTACCTGTTGTTTCTACAATTGTATTAAAATATAACAATAAAAAAATTAGCCCCACAAAATATGTAACTAATATAAACCATGGTTTAATCAATTTGATTTCTTTTTTTAAATTTTCCATATTAATAATGTACAATGTAATTGAGTAAAATACAATAAATGTTAGAATGAATAAAGGTGATTTATATGAAATTAAAAGTTGCAATATTTTTTGGTGGAGAATCAGTAGAACATGAAATAAGTGTTATATCTGCTAATCAAGCTATGAAAGCCTTAGATGTAAATAAATATGATGTATTACCAATATATATTTCTAAAGATAGAGAAATGTATTTTGGTGAAGAATTATTTGATTTAAATAATTATAAGGATTTAAATGAATTAACTAATAAGTTAACGAAAATTGTGCTTGTTAAAGAGGGTAATAAAGTTAAAATTGAACCTGTAAAAAAAGGATTGTTTTCAAAGACAATAGGAGAAATAGATGTAGTAATACCTGTAGTACATGGAACTAATGTAGAAGATGGTGTAATGCAAGGATATTTGGAAATGTTAAAGCTTCCTTATTCTAGTAGTGATGTTATTGCAAGTGCTGTAGGACAAGATAAGGTAGTTATGAAATGTGTTTTAGAACAAGCAAATATTAAAATGACTGATTGGTTTTGGATTTATGGTTTTGAATTAGATGAAAGAAAAGAAGAAGTAAAGGAAAAAGCAGAAAAAATTGGATATCCATTAATTATTAAACCAGCATGTCTTGGATCTTCTATAGGTATTAATTTTGCGGATAATTATGATGAATTATTAGAAGCTATTGAAGATAGCAGTCAATATGATAATAAAATTATTATTGAAAAAAGATTAAAAGACTTTAAAGAAGTTAATTGTTCAGTTTTAGGAAGTATTTATAAGGCTAAAGCTAGTGTTTTAGAACAGGTAAATATGGATAGTGAATTCTTAAGTTTTGATGGTAAATATGGAAAAGGAAATAAGAAGAAAGCTCCTGTAGCAAGTAAAGGAATGGCTTCTACTCAAAGACAGGTTCCTGCAGATCTTACAAAAGAAAAAACACAAGAAATAAAAGATATTGCATTAAAGGTATTTAAACAATTAGGTGCTAGTGGAGTTGTTAGAATTGATTTTCTAATTGATAGTGATGATAATGTGTTAGTTAATGAAATTAATAATATTCCAGGATCTTTAGCATTTTATTTATGGCAACCAGAAGGTGTAAACTTTAGTGATTTAATGGATGAACTTGTGGAAATTGCATTAAACATACAAGCTAAAAAAGAAAAGATGACATTTTCTTATGATACTAATATTTTAGAAAATTATAAGGAAGGAAATAAATTAAAGTGATAAATTAAAGTTTTATCACTTTTTTTCTTTACTAAAAAGTTTGAAAGGGCTAAAGTAATATAAAAGGTGGTATTTATAATGGAAGTTAAATTTGTAAAAAGAGAAGAACTAAAAGAAAAACCTAAGGGAGAATTAGGTTTTGGGAAGTATTTTACAGACTACATGTTTGTTTTAGATTATGAAGAAGGCAAAGGTTTTTATGATGCTAGAATAGTTCCTTATGGGGATTTAGTAGTAGATCCTGCGATGATGGTATTACATTATGCACAAGAAACATTTGAAGGAATGAAAGCTTATAGAACTAAAGATGATAAGATTCTTTTATTTAGACCTGAAATGAATGCGAAAAGAATGCAAAAATCTAATGAAAGGTTATGCATGCCAGAAATTCCTGTAAATGATTTTATACAAGCAATTAATGATTTAGTTAAAGTAGAAGAAGATTGGGTTCCTAAAGGAGAAGGTACATCACTATATATAAGACCTTTTATGTTTGCGACAGAAGCAGGAGTAGGTGTTCATCCATCAAGAACATATAAATTTATTGTGATTTGTTGTCCTGTTGGATCTTATTATCCAGAAGGAGTTAATCCAGTTAAGATTTATGTTGAGGATGAGTTTGTAAGAGCGACTAGAGGTGGAACAGGTTTTGCGAAATGTGGTGGAAACTATGCAGGAAGTATAGCAGCACAAGAAAAAGCTGCAAAACTTGGGTATACTCAAGTTCTTTGGTTAGATGGTGTTCATAGAAGATATGTTGAAGAAGTTGGTACTATGAACGTTATGTTTGTGATTGATAATGAAGTATATACAGCTCCAATTGATGGAACAGTTTTACCTGGTGTTACAAGAGATTCTATAATTCATATTTTAAAAGATTGGGGTATTAAGGTTAATGAAGTTGCATTAGATATTAATGATTTAATGCAAGCTGCTAGAGAAGGTAGACTTCAAGAAGGTTTTGGTACAGGTACAGCAGCGGTGATTTCTCCAATTGGTGAATTAAATTATAAAGGTGAAATAGTAACTATAAATAATTTTAAAACAGGAGAGTTAACTAAAAGGTTGTATGATACTTTAACAGGTATACAATGGGGTAATTTAGAAGATAAATACAACTGGACTTATGAAGTAAAATAACGCTATAAAAAAGCGTTTTTTATATGCTATAATGAACTTAATAATATAGGAGGTTTTTTTATGGCAACAGCACATAATACAGCAGCAAAGGGAGATATCGCAAAAACAGTTTTAATGCCGGGAGATCCACTACGTGCAAAATTTATTGCGGAAACATTTTTAGAAGATGTAGTTCAATTTAACTCAGTAAGAAACATGTTTGGATTTACAGGAACTTATAAAGGTGAAAAAGTTTCAGTAATGGGTTCAGGAATGGGTATGCCAAGTATCGGTATTTATTCATATGAATTATATACTGTATATGATGTAGAAAATATCATTAGAATTGGCTCAGCAGGAGCTTATGTAGAAGATTTGGCATTATATGATGTAGTTTTAGCTAGTGCATCTTATAGTGAATCAAGTTTTGCGAAAACTCAAAGTGGATATGATAAAGATATTATTTATCCAAGTGAAAAATTAAATGAAAAAATTAAAGCAGCAGCAAAAGAATTAAATATTCCTTTAACAGAAACATTAATTCATTCTTCTGACATTTTCTATCGTGAAGGTGGAAAAGGTTATATTGATGGATTAGTTGAAAAAGGATGTACTTGTGTTGAAATGGAAAGCTTTGGATTATTCCATAATGCAAATGTATTAGGTAAAAATGCAGCATGTCTATTAACTATTTCTGATAGTCTTGTACTTAACCAAGTAACTACTCCAGAAGAGAGACAAACATCATTTACAAAGATGATGGAAATTGCATTAAATGCTGCAATTGCAAAATAAAATTAAATGAGGCTTGCTTTTAGTGTTTTAGTATGTTACTATAATAAAGCGCTTAAAAGAAGAAGTACTCAAGAGGCTGAAGAGGTGCCCCTGCTAAGGGCATAGGTCGGACATCCGGCGCGAGGGTTCAAATCCCTCCTTCTTCGCCAGTTACTGGTCCGGTAGTGTAGTGGTTAACATGCCTGCCTGTCACGCAGGAGATCGCGGGTTCGAGTCCCGTCCGGACCGCCATGCAGATGTAGTTCAATGGTAGAACGCGACCTTGCCAAGGTCGACACGAGGGTTCGATTCCCTTCATCTGCTCCAGAACCCAAAATAACCGCATAGATATGCGGTTTTATTATGTTTAAATATCGTTTCGGGTAACTTTTGGGTAACTTTTTATAAAGTTATTTAATCGGTTTTTTTTATTTATCTAGCTTAATGTAAGATTTATAAGCTAGATTTTTTATTGTTTAATAAAGATAATGTTATAATATTTTTAGGTGATTACTTTGGAATATTTTAAACTTAATGATGGTAATAAAATTCCTGTAATAGGAATAGGAACCAATACATTTGGAAAACAAAACAGAGAATTTTGTGAAAATGGGAATTGTATAAATGACCATAGTTTTTGTGAGATAAAATCCGCATTAGATAATGGTTATAGATATTTTGATTGTGCTATCAGTTATGAAAATGAAGATATTATTGGAAAAGTAATCAGTGAATTTAAAATTGATAGAAGTGAATTATTTCTTTCATCAAAAGTTCCTACAAGACATTATGAAAATGTGACTTATGATGATGTTTTTAAATTTGTAAGTAAGAGTTTAAAAGACCTTAGAACTACTTATATGGATTTATATTTAATACATCATTATGTTGATGATAAAGAACAAATGAAGAATGTATATCAGGCTTTATTAGATTTAAAAAAAGAAGGAATTATTAAATCAGTAGGAGTATCAAGTTTTACAAAAGAACAATTAACATGGTTATTAGAAGAATTTGATGAAAAGCCTGCGATTAATCAATTAATGTTAAATCCAGGAATGAAGTCTTTAGAAGATATTGAATATTGTATAGAAAACGATATACAACCTGTTGGATATTCTGTATTAAAAAATATTAGTGATACTAGTAGAATCATATTAAATGCAATTGGTGCAAATTATGATAAATCATGGCATCAAGTACTTTTAAGATTCTATTTTCAAATGAATATGGTAACGATTCCAAAGTCACATAATCCAGTTCATCAATTAAATAATATTTCTATATTTGATTTTAAATTAAATGAAGTTGAGATGGGAATAATAAGAAAGGCACTTTATATACGTTAATAGGAGTTACTATGGAAAAATATGTTTTAGCTATTGATCAAGGAACTACAAGCACTAGGGCTATACTTTTTGATAAAGCCTCAAATATAAAAGGTATTGCTCAAAAAGAATTTAAGCAATATTTTTTTAAACCTGGATGGGTTGAACATGATGCTAATGAAATATGGTTAAGTGTATTATCTGTAATAGCTCAAGTTATTACAACATCTCAGATAGAACCTAATGAAGTTAGTGCTATTGGTCTTACAAATCAAAGGGAAACTGTTGTTGTATGGAACAAAGATACTGGTTTACCGATATATAAAGCAGTAGTATGGCAATCAAGACAAACTAGTGATATTTGTGATGACTTAAAAGACAAAGGTTATGAATCATTGTTTAAAGAAAAAACAGGATTAACCATAGATCCTTATTTTTCTGGAACAAAAATTAAGTGGATATTAGATAATGTAAAAGATGCAAGAAAATTAGCTGATGAAGGTAAGCTATTATGTGGAACTATAGACACATGGATTTTATGGAAACTTACAGGCCATAAATCACATATGACTGATTATACTAATGCTTCTAGAACATTAATTTATAATATATATGATTTAAAATGGGATAAGCAGCTTTGTGAAATATTAGATATTCCTATGAATATGTTGCCTGAAGTTAGAGATTCAAGTTATATCTATGGAACAACTGCAAATTATGTTTTCTTTAATGAGGAAATTCCAATAAGTGGTATTGCAGGAGATCAACAAGCATCATTATTTGGACAAGCTTGTTATGAAAAAGGAATGGCTAAAAACACTTATGGAACAGGTTGTTTTATGCTTATGAATACAGGTGATAAGGCAATTAAATCAAAACATGGATTAGTCACTACTATTGCTTGGGGAATTGATGGTAAGGTTACTTATGCACTTGAAGGCTCTGTTTTTGTGGCTGGTTCTGCAATTCAATGGTTAAGAGATGAATTAGAATTGTTTAACAAAGCAAGTGATTCAGAAGAGCTTGCTAGTAGTGTTGATGATAATGGTGGAGTTTATGTAGTTCCAGCTTTTGTAGGATTAGGAGCACCATATTGGAATGATAAATGTAGAGGAGCTATATTTGGTATTACAAGAGGTACTAATAAAGCTCATATTACAAGAGCTACTTTGGAATCTTTAGCGTATCAAAGCAAAGATGTTCTTGTGGCAATGGAAAAAGATTCTGATACTAAGCTAGTAAGATTAAAAGTTGATGGAAAAGCAACTGATAATAATTTCTTAATGCAGTTTCAAAGTGATATAATACAACAGGAAGTAGAAAGACCTGCAATGCTTGAAACAACTGCATTAGGCGCTGCTCATCTTGCAGGGCTAGCAGTTGGATTTTGGAAGGATGTATCAGAAATTAAAGAATATAGAAAGATAGATAGGATTTTTTCTCCTTCAATTAGTAAAGAGGAAATGGAAAAGTTATATAGTAAATGGAAGATTGCAGTAAATGCATGTATGAATTTTGTGGAGTAAATAAATGGGAAAAGTTGGAATTGTTTTAGGTGGTGGAGGTACTAAAGGTGCCTATCAAGCCGGTGCTATAAAAGCGTTAAGAGAATTAGGAAAGTCTTGGGATATTGTTACTGGTGTATCAATAGGTGCTTTAAATGGAGCGCTTTTGGTACAAGAAGATTATGATGAATTATATTCTTTATGGGAAAATGTAGAATCTAATGATATCGTAAATGGAACAGTTGATTTAAATTTTGATATTGAAGATGTTATATCAAAACCCAATCAATATTTAAGTTTTTTTAAGAAATATATTGATAGTAAAGGTGCTGATGTTGAACCATTAAAAAAATTAATGGAAAAATATTATGATAAGGATATATTTTTAAATTCAAGTATTGATTTTGGGTGTATTACTACTAGTTTTCCTGGCTTTAAACCAGTATATGTAAATAAGGAAATGATGTATAACAATGGTGTTGATTATTTAATGTCAACAGCCGCATGTTTTCCTTTGTTTCCTAAATATAAAATAGGTGATAATGATTATATTGATGGAGGATATTATGATAATCTTCCAATAGATTTAGCATATAAATTAGGTGCTAAAGAAATAATAGCTTTAGATTTATTTAGAAAACCTGTACATGAAAAATATATGAATAGAGAATATATAAAATATATTTCTCCTTCAACATATTTAGGTCCTTTATTAAATTTTGATAAAGATATTATTTCAAGAAATATCATATGTGGATATTATGATGTTTATAAAGCATATGATGTTTATGGTGGATACAAATATACAATAAAAAAGTTTGAAAAACCTAAGTTTTTTAAAGAATTTTATTTAGATGTATTGAAGATTGAATCTTTAATATCTAAAATGGTTAATTTTAAGGATGATTCTTATATCACTAATTATTTCTTAAAAGCTCAAAACAAAGTTATATTAAGTGAAATAGATTTACATTATGGAATAATTGATGAAATTATGACTATGTTAAAACAACCTTTAAATAAAGTTTATAAATTTGAAGAAATAAGTCTTTTAGTTCTTGAAACTTTTAAGGATTCATTTAATGAAGAATATGAAATGTTACCAAGTTTATCAATTGAAAAATTAAAAGAATATTTAGATGGATTTGATAGAATTGGAATAATTTCTAAAATAATAAATCAAATGCTTTATCCTAATAAAACTATAATAGGAGAAGATATACTTTTATCATTTGATCCAATTAATTATGTTATTGCAAAATGGATTATATATTTGGTACAAGATTTAACAAATAAATAGGGGGATATATGAGTAAAGTCGCAAAATTTTATAAAGTTAGTGAAGAAAGATTTATAAAAGATTGGTTAGATAATTTTAGTGATAGTGAAAATGAAGCTAAAAACATATATAATGATATTAAATTACCTAAAAGAGCTACTGTAGGTTCTGCAGGATATGATTTTTATACACCTATATCATTTAGTTTAAAACCAAATGAACAAATAAAAATACCTACTGGTATTAGAGTAAAGATGAAAAAAGATTGGGTGCTTTGTATTTTTCCTAGAAGTAGTTGGGGATTTAAATATAGATTGCAGATAGATAATACAGTAGGAATTATAGACAGTGATTATTATTATTCAAATAATGAAGGACATATTTTTATTAAAATTACAAATGATACTAAAGAAAATAAGGTTTTTGATATTGATAAGGGTATGGGATTAGCTCAAGGTATATTCTTACAATATGGAATAGTTGAAGATGATGATGTAGTAGAAATTAGAAATGGTGGTTTTGGAAGTACAAATGAATGAATATATTAAAAATATGATAGAAAAATATAGATTAGAAGGACATAGTGTTCCTGATATGTCTTTAATTAAGACTCCTAAACAAATAGAAAAGATTAAAGCAGCATGTAAGATTAATACTGCTGTGTTGGATTATGTAGAAGCAAACATTAAAATGGGAATGAGTACTCAAGACATAGATGATTTAGTTTCTTCTTTTACAAAAGAATCAGGAGCAATATGTGCTCAATTAGGTTATCAAGGATTTCCTAAGAGTGTTTGTACCTCAGTAAATGAAGAAGTATGTCATGGTATACCAAGCAGACTTAAAAAGTTAAATGATGGAGATATTATAAATGTTGATGTTTCTACAATACTTGATGGATATTATGCGGATGCTTCAAGAATGTTTGAAATTGGTAATGTAAGTGAAGAGAGAAAAAGACTTGTAAGAGTTACTAAAGAATGCTTACAGTTAGGAATAAATGCAGCACAAGCATGGGGTAATATTGGGGATATAGGTGCTGTGATAAGTCAACATGCTAGAAAAAATGGATATAGTGTTGTGACTCAACTTGGAGGCCATGGTATTGGCTTAGAATTTCATGAAGAACCTTTTGTATCTCATGTTGGCATAAAAGGTACAGGGATGTTACTTGTTCCTGGTATGATATTTACAATAGAACCAATGATTAATGTTGGTGTAAGCGATGTTGTGCTTGATAAGTACAATGGATGGACAATTTATACAAGAGATGGAAAAGACTCTGCACAAGTTGAACATCAAATATTGATTACTGAAGAAGGACCTGAAATACTTACTTATTAGGGAGAGTTTTTATGGAGCTAAATAACAGAAAAGTAATACAAAGCTTTAGAGGAGATACTAAGGTTAAAGGAAGTGTTATTGATAAGCTTATTGATTCTTTTAAGGATGTTAATGGTGCTAAAAAGGAATCTTGGTATTTATTATTTATTTATAGAAGAAGCATTATTAATGAAATTGCGGCATTATCTGATAATGAAGATGTTTTTAAGGGTGCAAATACTGTAATTGTTGTATTTTCTAAAAAGGGTGGAGTATCTAATATAATTGATACATCTTTTGCGATTAAAAACATGATTGATGTTGCAGTTGAAAATGGATTGGATGCATATTTTAGTACTGATATTGCATCAGTATTTAATGATCCTGCATATGAAAATCTGGCTGAAGTATGTGGGGTAAAAAAAGGTTATGTTTGTATAGGTTCAGTTTCTGTTGGCTATGCTTTAGATTATAAACTTGAAGATAAATTTAGTGGTGATGTTTTCTCTATTATTTTATAATTAGAGTAGGAGATATGATAATGAAAGACAAATTGTATGTGATAGGGCATAAAAATCCTGATAGTGATTCAATATGTTCTGCTTTAGCGTATGCAGAAATGAAAAGAAGGCTTGGTGAAAATGCGATAGCATGTAGACTTGGTCCTTTAAATGAGGAAACAAAGTTTATTTTAAAGAAATTTGGGTTTGAAAATCCTTTGTTAATGAAAGATGCTAGAAGTCAATTAACAGATATTGATTTGGATGTTCCTAATTTCATTAATGAAAATGATTCAGTTAACGATGCATGGAAAGAAATTACAAAATCTAATCATAAATCACTGTGTGTAATAAATGATGATAAAAAGTTAGTAGGAGTACTTACTACTTCGAATCTTTCTTCAATTAGAATGCAAAGTAAAAAAGAAAAAGAAAAATTAATGGCGACTGCAAGTTTAGAATCAATTGCAAAGACTGTGAAAGGTACTATTGTTAATAAACCTATATCTTATAGTGATAATGGTAGAGTTTATGTAGTTACTTTAAATGAAAGTAGTGATTATGAACAAGATTTTAAAGGAAGTATTTGCATATTATCTGATGGATATGTAAAACAACGTCAAATAGTTAGTGTTGGTGCAAAGTGCTTAGTTATTACTTGTGATCAAAAAGTTGGTCCAGAAGTATTACAACTTGCAAAGGTTAAAGATTGTGGAATCATTACTACTAAATTAGATACTATGGCAGTAGCAACTGTTATACAAGAATCATTTCCAATTAAAAATGTAATGACAAAAGATGTTATATATTTTAAAGAGGATGAATATGTTGAAGATGTACTGTCTAAAATGATGCAAAGTAGAGTTAGAAGCTATCCTGTTTTAGATGCTGAAGATAATATTGTGGCTGCTGTTTCTAGATTCCATATGCAAAATTATAAGAGAAAGAGATTTGTTCTTGTAGATCATAGTTCACAAAATCAAGCAATTGATAATATTATGGATGCTTCTATTGAAGAAATAATAGATCATCATCATATTGGTGATATTCAAACAGAGAAACCAATTTATTATAGAAATATGATTTGTGGTTGTACTGCGACAATAGTTTCTATAATTTATCAAGAAAATGGTATGTTACCTGATGAAAGACATAGTGGAATTCTTTTAAGTGCTATACTTTCTGATACATTACATTTTAAATCAGCTACTACTAAAGAAATTGATATATTAACTGCAAACTGGCTTGCGAAAATTGCAGGTATTGAAGATATTAGTGCTTATGCGACAGAAATGTTAAGTGCTTCAGTTTCACTTACTGATGCTAGTCCTACTGAAATATTAAATAGAGACCTTAAGCATTATGAAATGGGCAAATATAAAATTGCAGTTGGTCAAACAAATTATGTAAATATGGCTGATGTTCAATTGATATTACCTGAATTTAAGGAAAACATGGAAAAAGAACAAGAAGATATGAAACTAGATTTACTTGTAATGGCATTTACTCATGTACTTGCTGAAGGGTCAATGCTACTTTTCTATGGACCATTATCTTATGTAATGAAAGATTTAGTTGAAGTTAAATTTGATGATAATTCTGGATATGATAAAGATATTATTTCTAGAAAACAACAATTAATTCCAAAATTATCAAATGCTATTAAAAACTTATAATATTAATTTTATATAAAAAATCCCGTTAAAATAGATATATAAATCTATGAAAACGGGGTTTTTATTTAAAAAAATTCATTGATTATACAATGGTTAAATATTTATCAAATATTATTGCAACTAATCCTATAATTATTGAAGGTGCTAGAAATACAACTATCAAAGGTAATTTATCTAATAATATCAAGCCAATAAAAGCACCTAAAGGAAGAGCAATCCATCTTAATGCATAAAATATAGCTTTATCATATTCTCCTTTAGCTAGATGCATTCCAATATCAGTTGTAGGTCCTGAAATGTGAGTTGTTCTTGAAACTTTAGTAAGACTAGTAGATGCATTCATACATCCTAATGCAAAAGGAATAAGAAATATTGTAGCATCTTTCATAAAATAAGATACTATAAGTGAAAATGATGTTACTAACAATCCAGATTTACATCCTTTTTCCATAGTTATTTTTGTGCCTATAAAAGCACCAAATATAAAAGCTAATAGTATTGTGACTAATAATGCTATTTTAGCAATATCTCCAGTAAATAATGATTCTCCAATTACAGAAGCTTTAGCGCTATGAAAACCTGTTCTATCAAATACAAATAATTTAAAAGCAATAATATCTATCCAACCTACACAAAATACTAAAATAAATGTAATAAGATTTATATGATTAAATATTTTCTTATTCACTTATACTACCTCTAAAGTTTAATTTAAAGTTTTCTTTAGCTAGTGGTTCAGTAATAAGTTTTACTGCTTTTTTTATTGCTTTTTCATATAAATCATCAAACGAATCATTATATACTAAACTATCATCATCAATATTTACAAATTCATGTCTATCATTGTTTAATACATAATCTACATTATCAAAGTCGTTATATAACATTAAAGAAGAAATTGTATGGTCTTTGCCAGAAAGAGTTTCATAATTTTGAATTGCATTATATTTAATTTTAGAGTTTGGTTTTAAGATTATAAGAGCTCTAACCATATCTCTACATGATTTTTCTATTTTTTCTTGTTCAACTGTTAAACCTAAAACATCTTTAAACAATGAAACATACATTTTAGCTAATTGTTCTCTTTCTTCTTTTGAAATTTGTATTAATTTATGAGCATCAAAAGATTTAATAGTTCTATTTTTTTTGTTTAACATATATTTATCTATAAAAGCTTCTATTCTGTAGTGAATAACTAATTCAGGTTCATCACCTAAGTTACCATATCTGCTCCTTTGAAATACTAAAGGGTGAACTTCACTATCTAAAGCATAGTGACATAAATATCCATAATAGTAATTTAATAAATTATAATTACCACTTCTTTTTACATATTCATCCATGTATTTTATAACATTATATATTTGATTGTTGTGTAAGTAATTTCCAATTTGATTTAATCTACTTGGAACACCTAGTTTATAAAAATAAAATAAGTCTGGACCTTGTGCACCTAAATAAAACATATTTTTATTGTTTATAACTATTTGTTTACCTAAAGGTAAACTATCATATATATCTTTTGCACATTCTATGTGTGTTGTCACTGCTGGCATGTTTTTCCCTCTTTTCTTAAAACAATTCTAACATACCAAGATATTAAATGTTTGTAAAAACATATTTAAATAGTAATTTCATGTTAGAATTAACAATAATAGAAAAAGAGGTAATTTATGAAAAATAAATTTACAAAGTTAGAAAAGTCTTGGATTTTTTATGATGTTGGAAATTCAGCATTTGTATTAATTATTTCTACAATAATTCCAATTTTCTTTAAAAATCTTGCAAGTAGTGATGGTGTTGCACTTTCTGATTCAACTGCTTATTGGAGCTATACACTATCTTTTGCGACTTTGGTGGTTGGAATACTTGGACCTACTTTGGGAAGACTTGCGGATGGAAAAGATAAAAAGAAAAAATATTTTACGTTTTTCTTAATTATGGGTGTTATTGGATGTGCATTATTAGGTTTTATACAGACTTGGCAATTATTTTTACTTGTGTTTTTAATTGGTAGAATTGGATTTTCAGGTAGTCTTGTGTTTTATGATGCAATGCTGGTTGATGTTACTACTGATGAAAACAGTGATGAAGTTTCTTCTGCAGGATATGCATGGGGTTATATTGGAAGTGTAATTCCATTTGTTGCTTGTTTATTAATAATTATGAATAGTGATAAATTAGGTTTATCTGGTTCAATGGTTGGGATAATTTCTTTTTCAATTATTGCAATATGGTGGTTTGTATGTACTATACCTTTATTAAGAGATTATAAACAAATCTACTATAATGAAGAAAAAAAGGGTAAAAGTTTTTCAGATATTATTGAAGGTTTAAAAGAAACTGCCATAAAAGCAAAAGAAAATAAACCAATGTGGATGTTTATGCTTGCTTATTTCTTCTATATTGATGGAGTTTATACAATAATTGAACTTGCGACTTCTTATGGTAAGGATGTTGGTATTGGGGATACTGATTTATTACTGGCTTTATTATTAACTCAGATAGTTGCATTCCCATTTGCATTAATATTTGGGAAGTTATCTAAGAAATTTAAGACTAGAAAACTTATTGAAGTTTGTGTTTTTGGATATATATTAATAGTTTTATTTGCTTTACAGTTAGATAAAGCGTGGGAGTTTTGGTTATTAGCTGTTTGTGTTGCAATGTTTCAAGGAGGAATACAAGCATTATCAAGAAGTTACTTTTCAAGACTTGTACCTAAAGAAAATTCAAATGAATTCTTTGGTATATTTGATATTTTTGGAAAAGGAGCTGCTTTTACAGGAACACTTTTAGTTGGTGTTTTAACACAAATTACAGGACATAGTAAAATTGGAGTTGCGGCTTTATTAATATTATTAGTAGTTGGCTTAATTATTTTAATTAAAGTTCCTAAAAATAGTGCTGACATTTAAGAGATTGATTAATATCATCTCTTTTTTAAAAGATAAAGTATTATAATAGTAAGTAGATATATTAGGAGGTTATTATGAAATTACTTATTGATGATGCAAATTTAGATTATATTAAGAAAATATGTGAGTTTTATCCAATTGATGGAGTTACTACAAATCCTTCAATACTAGCAAAAACAAAAGAAGATCCTTATGTAGTATTAAAAAAGATTAGAGAGTTTATAGGGCCTGATAAACAACTTCATGTTCAAGTTATCGCAACAGATGCTGAAACTATGTTTAAAGAAGGTAAAAGAATTACTGAAGAATTAGGTGAAAATACTTATATTAAAATTCCTGCAAATCCAGAAGGTTTTAAAGCAATGAGACTTTGTAAAGAAGCTGGTTTAAAAGTAATGGGTACTGCAATTTATTCAAAGATGCAAGCTTATTTATCTGCTAAATCAGGAGCTGATTATATTGCACCATATGTAAATAGAATTGATAATTTAGGATATGATGGTGTAGAAACAGTAAAAGGTATGCAAGATTTATTTGAAAATAATGGATATAGTACACAAGTATTAGCTGCTAGTTTTAAAAATAGTAACCAAGTATTACAACTTTGTGAATATGGAATAGGGGCAGCTACAGTAGCTTGTGATATTATTGAAAAATTTGTAGATGATAATAATGTTTCTAAAGCAATAGATGCATTTACAAAAGATTTTGAAGGTCTTGTAGGTAAAGGCAAGGATATGTCTAACATTTAAAAAACTTTAAATTTATTATAGTTTAGTGAGTAAAAAAGTTATCAATATGTTTTATTCACAAAATGAATAATTTTTAAGGATGTACAAAAAAATATATAAAGCATTCATTAAACAAAAATAAAAATATGTTTAAAAATAGATTAAAAGATAATACAATTTAGCACTCACCTTGACAGATTGATAAAAAGGATTATAATATATTTAGCAATCAAACAAGCAGAGTGCTAAATTTTTTTAAGGAGGTATATAATGTTAAAACCATTAAGAGACAACGTAGTTATTGAAAAATCAAAAGAAGAAGTTAAAACCGCTAGTGGTATTGTTTTAAGTGATAAACCAAAGGATGAGCCAAGTATTGGTATTGTATTAGAGGTTGGTCCTGGTAAAGAGGTAGACGGTAAACTAGTTTCTATGAATATTGAAAAAGGTCAAAAAGTTGTTTATAAAAGATATGGTGGTACTGAAGTTAAATTAGATGAAAAAGAGTACCTAATTATATCTGTTGATGATATTTTAGCAATTATTGAGTAGGAGGAAGTTATGAGTAAAGAAATTTTATATTCAAAAGATGCAAGAGTATCAATGATTGAAGGTGTAGATAAACTTGCAAATGCAGTAAAAGTTACTTTAGGTCCAAAAGGACGCAATGTTGTATTAGATAAAGGATATGGTTCACCACTTATTACTAATGATGGTGTAACTATCGCAAAAGAAATAGAGTTAGAAAATTCATTTGAAAATATGGGTGCTAAACTTGTTTATGAAGTTGCAAACAATACAAATGATACTGCAGGAGATGGTACTACAACAGCTACATTATTAGCTCAAAGCATGATTCATGCAGGAATTAGAGCGGTTGATAAAGGTGCTAATCCAGTATTATTAAGAGAAGGTATTGAAATAGCAAGTAAGGCAGTTTCTAGTGAATTATTAAATATGTCTAAGAAAATTGATACAAATAAAGACATTGAAAATATAGCTACAATTTCTTCTGGTAGTGAAGAAATTGGTAAGTTTATAGCTGAAGCTATGGAAAAAGTTGGTAAGGATGGAGTTATTAATGTTGATGAATCAAAAGGGTTTGATACATCATTAGAAATGACAGAAGGCTTACAATATGATAAAGGTTATGTTTCTCCATATATGGTAACTGATAGAGATAAAATGGAAGTTGTAATGGAAAATCCATTGATATTAGTTACAGATCAAAAGATTAATACAATTCAAGAAATATTACCTATATTAGAAAAAATCGTTCAATCAAATAGACCATTATTATTAATTGCGGATGATTTTGAAAATGAAGTTATTTCTACAATTATTGTAAATAAATTAAGAGGAACATTTAATGTTGTAGCTACTAAATCTCCAGGATTTGGTGATAGTGGTAAAGAGTCATTAAGTGATATTGCAGTAATGACTGGTGCTACATTCTATACTGGTGATTTAAATATGAACTTATCAGATTTAGATATGCCTGATTTAGGAAGTGCTAAGAAAGTTGTAGTAAGTAAAGATAAGACTACAATAATTGATGGTGCTGGAAGTAAAGAAGCGATGGAAACTAGAGTAGCAGAAATCAAAAACTTAAGAGATGGTGCTACTAATGATTATGATAAGAAAAAATATGCGGAAAGACTTGCAAAGTTAACTAATGGTGTTGCATTGATTAAAGTTGGTGCTACAACAGAAGTTGAACTTGAAGAAAAGAAATTAAGAATTGAAGATGCACTAAATGCGACAAAAGCAGCAATTGCTGAAGGTATTGTTGCAGGTGGTGGTGCAGCACTTATTGAAGTTTCTAAGAATATCAAAAAAGATGTTAAGAGTGATATCGTTGATGTTCAAAGAGGAATTAATGTTGTATTTGATGCAATATTAAAACCAACTTATCAAATAGCTGAAAATGCTGGATTTGATGGTAATGAAATTGTAGATAAGCAATTTGTAGTAGAAAGTGGAATGGGATTTGATGCTAAAGAAGGTGTTTGGGTAAACATGTTTGAAAAAGGTATCGTAGATCCTACTAAAGTTACAAGGTCTGCATTATTAAATGCTGCTAGTATTTCTGGATTATTTATTACTACAGAAGCTGCAGTAGCTGAAATAAAAGAAAAAGAGGCAATGCCAATGATGCCTCAAGGTATGTATTAATATAAAAACAAGCGAGAAAATTTCTCGCTTTTTAAATACTTTTATATATTTCTTTCATTTTTTTAGCTAATCCATAAGTTTTATCTACAGATAAACTACACATTGCTACTCTTATTCCTTTATTTACACATACTGTATAAATATGATTATCCATTAGTTTTTGATGATACTTATCTCTTATTTCATTACTTGGCATATTTAATGTCACAAAGAAACCTTCCATATATGGATAATGACTTAAGTTTACTTCTTTTGCTTCTTCTATGAAAATAGAAGATCTTTTTTTAATTAAATCGATATAATGTTGTTTTTCTTTTAAGAAGTTTTCTTTATTTTCACTTACAACCCATGTAAAGTTTTCCATTGCTGCATTAGGAATATTACTCCAAGTTGCTCTAGCACCTTTTTCAAAAACAATTCTTACTTGATCTACTGATTCTTGTTTTGTTGCTAAAGGAATAGCGGCTCCACATCTTAATCCATAAGATGTTAATGATTTAGAAATACTAAATGCTAATATAACCATTAAACCATCACTTATATTATTAAATAGTTCTAAATATTTTCTTGAATTATCTAAATCATAAGAATAATCAATATAAGCAACATCATTTAAAATTACACAAGGTATTTCTTTTGATACTTCATTTAAGAAGTTTATAATTTCTATCCATTCTTCTTTACTCATTGTATATCCTGTAGGATTATGACAAGGATCATTTATTACTACTAGGATTTTATCTTGTGTTTTAGCTACATCTAATATTGTTTCTTTAAATGAGTTAATATTAAATTTATTATTATCAAACATACTATATGTTACTGACTTAAGATTGTTTTGAGATGCCATCAATTTATAACTACCCCAAGCAATATCTGGAATAATAACAGTTTGATTTTCTTCTAAAATAGATTGAAATGTTAATGCAACAGCACCGCTTCCACCAGGAGTAGCTATTACTTCATATTTTAAATTAGAGTTAATATTATCAAATAACCAAGAATATACTTCTTTTCTAAATCCTTCATTTCCAATAAAACTACTTGCATAAGCAGCCTTAACTGCATGAGGAATTTTATCATAGTTATCAAAAACACTTTCAAAAGCTACTAATTTTCCATCTTCTCCATATAAGGCTCCAATTGTCGCATCAACAACATTTTCTGGACCGTTTTTTTCTTTATCTTCTTTTGCAAGTTGTACAACCGCAAATACTGTATCTACTATAGGTATTAAGTCAGCACTTTTTCTAGTAAAAGTCATATTGTTTGTCTCCTTTATATATAATTGAATTCTAAACTTGAAAGTTAAATAAATCAAGAAACACTAGCATTCATGTTATTATTGGTTTAAACTTGAATATTAAATGGAGGTATATTAATGTCAAAATTTATGGATGATTATGGTAAACCACTTATTACTTTAGCAATATCGGGTATTATATATGCACTTATATCAATGCTTGTACCAGCTAGTCAAAGTGATGTTGTACTTACATTTTTTAGAGCTTGTATATGTTTTGTATTTGGTATTAATTTATATCAATATAGAAGAACTAAAACATGGGTAAAGAAACTCATTGTTTCATTTATCTTTATGTTTTTAATGCTTATTGATATGGGTTATGATATATTTCCTCAATTAATAAACATATTAAATATATTAAAGATTAAAGGTTTCTTATTAAATTTAATATATGTATTTCTTGGTTGGACTTTTTTCAATTAAATAAGATTGATCCAATTCTAACCATTGTGGTATTTTCTTCTATAGCTAATTTATAGTCATCAGACATTCCCATAGATAAAGTATCTAAAGTATTGTATTTAAGCTTAAGTGAGTCAAATAACTCTCTTCCTTGTTTAAATACTTTTTTTATTTCTTCTTTGTCATCAACATTAGGACCCATTAACATTATTCCTTTAATGTTTATGTTAGTAAGTTCTTCACACTGTTTAAAAAAATCAAATGCATCTTCATAAGATAAACCTGTTTTTGTTTCTTCTTGTGAAAGGTTAAATTGAATTAATACATTTACAACTTTATCTATCCTTTTAGCTTCTTTATTAATAAATTTTGCAAGTCTTAGACTATCTACAGATTGTATACAATCTACATAAGGTAAAATACTTCTTACTTTATTAGTTTGAAGTCTTCCTATAAAATGCCATTTTATATCATTAGGTAAATCAACTTTTGTAAGTAGTTCTTGTGCTCTATTTTCTCCAAAAATTCTTTCGTTTAAATTATAATAATGCATTATTTCTTCTTTACTTCTATTTTTTGTAACAATGCATAAATCAATATTTTTTAAATCTTTTTTTATTTCTTTATATTTATTCATAATATCCCTTTCCTTACTATATGATATACTAAAATTGAGGTAAAAAGGATGAAAATTGATTTACATGTACATTCAAATCATAGTTTCGATAGTACACAATCAGTTGATGAAATAATTGATTTAGCCTTAGAAAATGATATAAAGGTAATATCAATAACTGATCATAATGAATATCTTGGAAGTTTAGAAGCTTTAAAAAGTGATAAGATTGATGTAATTAGTGGTATTGAAATTGATTGTTTCTTTAATGGTGATATTATTCATCTTTTAGGATATGGATTAAGTTTTGATGATAAAAAAATATTAGATTTAAAAAAACATTATGTTAATGAATTAAATAGGATTGCATATGAAAGATTAAATAAAATTGAAGAAAGATATTCTTGTAAGTTAGATATTGATAAGATAAAGTCATATTCTAATTTTGATGGATTTTCTAATGTTGAAATTGAAATAGTGCTGCTAGAAGATGTAAAACATCCAGAATTAGAAATATATCAAACAGGTAGTAAATCTAACAATCCAATTTCTCATTATTATTGGGATAATTTATCAATTGGTAAATGGGGTTATGTAGAAATGAAGTTGCCTGATTATAAAGATGTAATAAAATTGATTCATGATAATCATGGTGTTGTAGTATTAGCTCATCCAATTGTTAATTTAGGATATGATAAAAAAAGAGTTGAAAACTTAATTAAAGATGGTATTGATGGAATAGAAGTATATACAACTTATCATAATGAAAAAGATGCAAAGTTTTTTGATGATATTGTATTAGAACATGGATTAATAAAGACTTGTGGTTCTGATTTTCATGGTTCTACTAAACCTAATATAAAATTGGGTCAAACAGGACATGATGTAGATGGAGAAAGTATTATAAAAAAATTAAAGGAAAGAATATCTAGGTATTAAAAAATGAAAAAAAATATTTATAGACAATTTGGTTTATTAATTACATCAATTTTTGTTTTAATTGGTGTTTTAGGATTGTCTTTAAATTTTGTGATGAATAAACATGAAAAAGAACAGGCTATTGAAATTGTACCAACACCTTCTCCTGAAGTTAAAAACTATAGTGTTCAATTATGTATGGTAGGAGATGCTTTATTACATGGTGCTGTTTATACAGATGCTAAACAAGCAGATGGTACTTATGATTTTAGTTCTATGTTAGAAAATGTTGCACCAATATTTGGTAATTGTGATTTAGCTTATTATAATCAAGAAACAATTTTAGGTGGAACTGAACTTGGTTTATCTAGTTATCCTAGATTTAATAGTCCTTATGAATTTGGGGATAATATGGTTGATATTGGATTTAACTTAGTTTCTACCGCAAATAATCATACTTTAGATAAAGATGAACAAGGTGTTATTAATTCTTTAACCTATTGGAAAGAAAAACCAGTAGTTACTGCAGGATCTTATTTATCTTGGGAAGATAGGGATAAGGTAAATGTATATGAAAAAAATGGAATTACATATGCATTTCTTGCATATACTTATGGAACTAATGGTTTAGTAGCTCCTTTAGGAAAAGAATACTTAGTTAATGTTTATAATGAAAAGATGGTTGTTGATGATGTTAGTAAAGTAAAAGATATGGTAGATGTAGTTATTGTATCTATGCATTGGGGACAAGAATATACCTTTACTCCATCACAGGAACAAGAACATTATGCAAGATTATTAGCTGATGCTGGTGCTTCTATAATAATTGGTGCTCATCCTCATGTGATTCAACCTGTAGAATGGATTGATGATACTATTGTGTTTTATTCTTTAGGTAATTTTATTAGTGCTCAAGATACATTAAATAAAAGAATCGGTATGATAGGTGGAGTTAAAATAAATAAGACAGTTGTTAATGGTAAATCTGTAGTTGAAATAACTCAGCCTGAAGCTGATTTGATATACACATATTATGATGGTAGTATTAGAAACTTTAAACTTTATTTATTTTCTCAATTAAGTGATGATATACTTTCTAACCATGAAAGTATTTATGAAGAATATATAAAAATCATCACAGAACGTGATGATCAAATTAGAATTGGGGGGTTAGAATAATTTTATAGGAACAGGGTTATCTTTAATGAAACCCTTTTTTATTAAATATGGTAATAATAAATTAAATACTATTGTTAGAAGTATAATTTCAAAAGGTAGTAAAACAATATTTTTTATTGTAGATTGTATTAAATAATAAATATAACCTTTTGAAAATAAGATTGCACTCCATAATGATCCCATACCTATATTTACAAATATATTTACAAATAGTTTTGATAAAGCTAATTTTAATACGGTAATATTAGTATCATATAAAAACAATGCAAATATTAATGCACCAGTTGCACTACTTATGGTATAACCTATAAAAAATGGACCTGAAGGAAATAAAATAAATCCTATTAAATCAGATAATGCACCTGTAATAATAGCTACACTTGGGCCAAACATAGCTCCTTCTAAAGCGGTAATAAAAAATTTAAAATAAATTCTTAGGTTATCTCCTACAGGAATATAGATTGATCCTATTGCAATCTTTGTGGCAATTAATAATGCGATTATTGTTAGATTTTTTGTTGATTTTAATTTTTGAATAGATGTTTTAAACATAAAAACGCTCCTTTCTTCACCCTATGTGAAGAATAAAGCGTTTTAATCTCACATTATGGGTATCTTGTTGAACCGCAAGGTATACTTTTCGTCCTTTAGGCTACCCAACCTAAGGCACTTAACGCTCAACATGATTTATTTTATGATATTATCTATTAAGTAAGTAGTCAAGTAGAGGTATATTAATGTATGAATTATTAAGCACAATATTTTCTAAAGAAGATATTGTAAGATTAAAAAAAGTTAATGTAACTGGTATTATAGTTGGTGATGATTTTCATGGAACTAGATTAACCAAAGCTTTTAGTCATGATGAAATAATAGAAATAAATAAATTAGCTAAAGAAAATGGTTTAAAAGTTTATGTAAAGATGAATAGAATGTATGAAGATAAGGAGCTTGATAAAGCTTTAGATTATTTAAAATTTTTAAAGACTTTAGATGTAAATATTTTTTATAATGATTTATCTATATATGTTTTAGCAAAATCAATAAATATGGAAGATAGGTTAGTTTATGACCCTGATACAATTGTGACAAATTCATTAGATGTTAACTATCATTTATCTAAAGGGATATATGGAGTTATATTGTCTAAGGAAATAACTAAAGAAGAAATGGTTTTAATTTCTAATAATAGCAATGGTAGAGTTGGTGTTATTGTTCATGGATATTTAAATATGTCTTATTCTAAAAGAATGTTAATAAATAATTATTTTGAACATTTAAATAAAGATATTGATGTTGATGATAAAAGAAGCCTTTATTTAATTGAACAAACACGTGATGGAAAGATGCCTATTATAGAAGATAGTCAAGGTACGATGATATTTACTGAATATGTACAAGAGTCATTTGATGAAATTAAAGAGTTATATGAAAATAATGTAAGTATGTTTATAGTTGATGGAATATTTTTAGATAGTGATAAGGTAGTAGATGCAGTAAAAGGTTATAGTAATTTATTAAATGATATTGAATATGATAAAAATGAATATTATGAAAAATATAATGATTTACCTTTATCTACAGGTTATATGGAAAAGGCTACAAATTTGGTGAAGTGATGAAAAAAATTGAATTGTTAGCACCTGCGGGTGATTTAGAAAAATGTAAAACTGCAATATTATATGGAGCTGATGCAGTGTATTTAGGAGGAAAGAAATTTTCTCTTAGGTCTCGTGCAAGCAATTTTGATATTGAAGATATTAAAGAAGCTTGTGATTTTGCAAGAAGCCATAATGCAAATATTCATGTAACTGTAAATATTATTCCTCATGAATCTGATTTTGAAGGTATCAAAGAATATTTGAAAACATTAGAAGAAATTGGAGTTACAGCAATTATCGTGGCTTCTCCTGCAATTGGTCAAATTGCAAGAAAAGTAGCGAGTAAGCTTGAAATACATTTAAGTACACAATTATCTATTACAAACTATAAATCGGTAGAATATTTTGATGATATAAAACCTGATAGAGTAGTTCTTGCAAGAGAGTGTACTATGGATGAAATAAGATATATTACTAAAAATATTAATACAAATACTGAAACATTTATTCATGGAGGAATGTGTGTTAATTATTCTGGAAGATGTACTATTTCTAATGCATTAACTTTAAGAGATGCTAATAGAGGAGGATGTGCTCAAAGTTGTAGATGGAAATATCACTTATATGATGGAGAGAATAAAATAAGTGATGATGAAATACTATTTTCTATGAGTTCTAAGGATTTAATGGCTATTGATAAGGTTTATGACATGATAGAAGCTAATGTTTCTAGTTTAAAGATAGAAGGCAGAATGAAATCTAATTATTATATTGCTACTGTAGTTAAAACATATAGAAAATTAATTGATGAAATATATGAAACTAAAAAAAGACCTGATAAAGATAGAATTGAATATTATGAAAGAGAAATCGCAAAAGCTGAAAATAGATTAACAAGTAGTGGATTTTATGATGGATTACCTGATGAATCAGGGCATTTATATGGAGTTAATGGAGCTGGGGTTACTCATGATTTTATAGGTGTTATTTTAGATCAAGATGATGATTATGCTTATGTTCAAACAAGAAATTTGTATAGATTAAATGATGAATTAGAGGTTTTTGGTCCTGATATAGATAATGAAACATTTGTGGTTACTACTATCATTGATGAAAATGATGAAAATGTAGAACTTGTAAATAGACCAATGAGTGTAATGAAGATAAATATTCCTTTTAAAGTTAGTAAAGGAGATATGATTAGGAGGTTCCATGATGATAATTGAAGGAGCTCTTAGTGTTAAAGCTGCTTTATTAAACGATAAAAGGGAAGTATTTGAAGTAATTATTGATAAAAGTAAAAAAGATAGAAACACTAATTTTATTAAAAAAATAACCTTAGAAAAAGATATAAAGTTATCTTTAATGGATAGAAGTGAAATTGAAAAAATAGCTATTGGTAAAAGTCATGGAGGAATTATTGCTGAGGTTAGTAATAGAAATTACCAAACTTTAAAGTCTTGTTTTAATGAAAATCCTTTTGTGGCTATTATTGAAGGAATAGAAGATCCATTTAATTTTGGATATGCTATTAGGTCTTTATATAGTGCGGGATGCAGTGGAATTATAGTTAATGATAGAGATTGGTCTACTAGTGAGGCTACAATATTAAAATCTAGTGCAGGTGCATTTGATTTTATTAATATTTATAAAAGCGATGATTTAAAAGAAGTTATTGATTATGCAAAAAGTAATGGTTGTTTATGTTTAGCCGCAATGAGAAAAGATGCAGTTTCTTATTTTGATGTTGATTATAAGGGACCTGTATTACTTTGTGTTGGAGGAGAAATGAGAGGATTATCTAAAATAGTATTAGATAATGTAGATAAAAATATATACATACCTTATGGAAATGAGTTTAGAAATGCTTTAAATGCAAGTAGTGCTATAGCAGTAATTAGTTATGAAATATTAAGACAAAGGTTAATATAAAAAGTTGAAATATAATTCAACTTTTTTTATTACCGAAGGTAAATACCACGTGCTATGCGCGTGGTAATAGACCTTTAAGTGTTAAAAAACACCAACTTTCGATAAAATAACAATAGCCTGGCA
>JGI24707J26582_10000134_pt1 | contig 50172 bp, 50 predicted proteins | sample BioPla1DNA1_FD_26582 | JGI IMG/M metagenome (IMG submission 26582)
AGGTGCCTGCAGTGGCTAAACCATTGTGGGCAGCAAGTAGCCGTGCTTGCTCCCAGTTAGGAGGTTTCAGCAAAGCCTCCGCAAGATCGGACAATTTGTCATAAGCCAACATGACAGCTAATCCCATCACCAAAGTCACAATCAGTGGCTTAATCAATAGCTCCTGCCAGTCAATTCGCACTCCAGTATGTCTACTAACGGCCAACAGATTGAGCAAACACGCGGCAACAAGGCCTCCCACAGTACCCCAGGCAGCGCCCTTTATACCTAAGCCTGGCAGAGCCGTTAAGTAATAGTTTAGGGCAAATTTGACTGCTACCCCGAAAACGAGACTCTTTACCGGTAGGAAAACCAAGCCTAGACCCTGCAAGACTCCGGAACAAACCTGGAAAATCCCTACGCTCAAAGTGCCTGCAGCCAATATCTGAAGAGGTGCAGCAACTTGAGGATAACCGAATACAAGGTGGGATGCTGGCCCTGCCAGGCAGAAGAGACCCACTCCTGATGGCAACCCGAAGAGGAAAGTGATTCGTAGAGCTTCGCTTATCCGGCGATGCACTTGATGATGAGCTCCCGTTGCATCGGCTGCAGCTACTGCCGGCACTAATGTCACGCCGAGAGCCGAGGTAAGCACATTGGGCAAATACATCAAGGATAGGGCCATGCCGAGGTAGCCTAAGGACTCCCGTATGGCATCACGGCTATAGCCAGCTGATTGCATGCGCAAGGGCACTAAGCCGGTGTCGATCATCTGCATGGTAGGCCACAAAATAGCACCCAATACCATGGGTATCGATAAAGCAAATAGCTGCTTTAGCACATCCCAACCGGCAATGGGTGCAGGTCCGGGCTCTCGGCCCAGTGCTGAGGACTGTGAGCGTCGCCAGGCCACATAGTACATGATTATTACAACGAGCCCACCCACTGAACCAACGGTCGTACCTAAGGATGCTCCGGCAGCTCCATACTCCACACCCAATGGCTTCAGCAGTATAGCAAAGACAAGCATGCTCGTCACCCGGCATATCTGCTCTGTCACCTGGGAGACAGCGGTAGGGGTCATGTATTGCAGGCCCTGAAACAAACCCCTGAAAGCAGCGACTGTTGCTAAGATAAGCACCGCAGGGGTCATAGCCATTAGCGCCGGGTAGGCCATGAGATCCCTTACGATTACCGTTACTAGCCACCTGCCGCCAAACGCAAGAATACCGGTGAAAACTGTTCCCAACGTCAGCATTATGGCCAATGCCCACCGAAAAACAGTCAAAGCTCCGCGGGTTGAACCTAAAGCCAATTGCTCGGCAACTAGTTTTGATATTGCCACCGGCAGGCCGGCTATTGATAGGATGACAGCGAAGTTATAGATGGGACGCACCATTTGAATTAGTCCCATGCCCTGATCGTAAATGAGGCGGGGGAGGACAACGATGTAGACAAACCCCAATAGGCGGCTAAAGGCGCTGGCTGTAGCAAGGATTATGGCTCCCCTAGTGAAAGACTGGTTTCCCACGTTATGCCCCCCTGCCCATATATCTACGCCTGAGGGCCCTTCACTATGTCGCCCAATAAAGACAGCCAAGCCCCCGATTATCTTGGAGCTTGGCCTCACTAAGCATGAGTCCTACAAAAGCCAATACATTCCTACGCCCCAGCAGATTCTTTAGCCTAGACTACCACTACTCTTACTCCATCTGCTTAGACAAAAAGCCTGCTGCAGTCTCTGCCAGTTTAAGTTCCAAGTCATTCATTCTTTCGGTAAACTCAGTCGAACAGATCATAACAACACCTATAGGATCGCCCTCGGCGATAATCGGGGCTAGTACCTGGTGGGGAAAAGCCCACTGCTCCTCCTCAATCTCGTCCATGGCTCCATTCCCGTTAGGGGAGGGAAGTATAACTGATTTTCGGTTTTCCATGATTTGCTCAACATAACTAGGTATACTTCGATCGATCCACTGCTTCTTGGGTGCACCGGCGACTGCCACAACAGCATCCCGGTCGCAGATTATGGAAATATGGCCCGTGGCCTCAAAAAGCGAGTCAGCATATTCCTGGGCGAAATCCCCCAACTCACCTATGGGAGAGTATTTCTTGAGAATAACCTCTCCATCCCTGTCCACAAAGATCTCCAACGGATCCCCCTCTCGGATCCGCAGTGTTCGGCGAATCTCTTTGGGTATGACCACCCGGCCTAGATCGTCAATTCTTCGCACGATACCAGTTGCCTTCAAGCAGCACCCCTCCTTTGTAATGGGCGCACATAGTTGTCATAAATAGTATATAGCTGGCCTATCCGTTTTATTCATTGCCTCCTGTTTTGAGCAGCTGTTGCGGGAGATACCCTTTCGAACATGCACTGGACTACCTGTTCGATTTCCTTTAGGAGCACCTGGCTATCGCGGCTGCGGCTCTGCAACCGGATTTGGGAAGGTGGATTGCCCAGTACCTTAAGTCTGCCTCGGAATGCTTGGGACAGCTCTTTGCCCGCCACTTGTGGTATGCTAAGCCCAGATAGCATTCGGACTACTGCCTGGCCGCCCTTTTGGGAGATAGAGCCAATTCCAATCTGTTTGGCCAAAGCCTTCAGGCCAGCGATTCTAAGAAGATTGACTACTGGAGCTGGAACATCACCGAATCTATCCACAACTTCCTCTAGCAGATCATCAGCTTCGTGGGGGGCAGTAATAGCTGCAATCCGTTTGTACAACTCCACCTTTTGCGCCACATCGTTTACATAGTCATCGGGTAGATAGGCGTCGATATTCAAATCCATGGTCGGTTCAGGAATCTCCTGCTTTGCTTCCCCCTTAAGCTCGCTAACAGCTTCCTCCAGCAAGCGGCAATACAACTCGAAACCAACAGAAGCAATGAAACCGTGCTGTTCGGGCCCAAGGAGATTGCCAGCACCTCGGATCTCCAAATCTCGCATAGCTATCTTGAAACCTGAACCTAGTTCCGTAAACTCCTTAATAGCTTGTAGCCTCTTCTCTGCGGTTTCCGATAGTAGTTTGTCCCTCCGGTAGGTGAAATACGCATATGCTACACGATTTGTTCTACCTACCCGCCCTCTCAACTGGTACAGTTGGGCCAAACCCATGTAATCGGCATCATATACGATAAGGGTATTCACATTGGCGATATCCATCCCAGTCTCAATGATGGTGGTACACAGGAGAACATCATACTCACCCTGCAGAAAATCGAGCATAACCCGCTCCAGACGAGACTCATCCATCTGTCCATGGGCTACGGCCAATCTAGCTTCCGGGACTAGTTCCATGATATGGGCAGCTATGCGGTCAATGGTTTGCACCCGATTATATACGAAATACACTTGCCCTTGTCGGGCCAGTTCCCGGTAGATGGCCTCCCTAATCACATCCTCGTTATACTCCACTACATATGTTCTTATAGGAAATCTGTTTTCCGGAGGCGTCTCTATAAGGCTCATGTCCCGCACACCTACTAAGGACATATGTAAAGTGCGGGGAATCGGGGTAGCAGTTAAAGTCAAGACATCCACCGTCTGCCTTAGCTCCTTAAGACGCTCCTTTTGCCCCACACCGAAGCGTTGTTCTTCATCGATGACAACCAAACCAAGGTCGCTAAATTCGACATCCCTAGAAAGCAAACGGTGAGTACCTATAATGATATCAACCTTGCCAGCCTTCAACTCCGCCAAAGTAGCCGCCTGCTCGGAATAAGATTGGAACCGACTCAAAACGCGGATGATTGCTGGATACCCCTGGAATCTCTCGACAAAGGTATGATAGTGCTGCTGAGCTAAGATAGTTGTTGGGACAAGAAAGGCAACTTGCTTGCCGTCCATTATCGCCTTAAAGGCCGCCCGAATGGCTACCTCCGTCTTCCCGTAACCTACATCGCCACAAATAAGACGGTCCATAGGCCTTGCCTTCTCCATATCTCGCTTAGTATCTTCAATGGCCCTTATTTGATCAGGCGTGGGCTGATATGGAAAAGCATCTTCAAACTCCCTCTGCCAGACTGTGTCCGGTGCAAATTGATGCCCAGGGGTAGTCTGGCGCTGAGCATATAACTCAATTAGCCCCTCAGCCAACTCCTGAACAGACTCTTTGACTCTCTTCTTGACTCTAGCCCATTCGCCACCACCAAGTCGATAGAGCTTGGGTGTCTCATCCTCAGATCCGATATATTTCTGCAGTAGCCGTACCTGCTCGGTAGGCACATATAATTTGTCTGCGCCCGCGTATTGAATCACTAGATAGTCCTTATGAGCACCGGCTACTTCTAAGGTCTGTACACCTAAGTACCGTCCAATCCCATGGTTAACATGAACTACGTAGTCGCCTTCCTCTAGATCACCAAAATCTGTGATCCTGATCCCTTCTTCTACACTGCGAGTCCGGCGAGCCTGCCTGATCCTTCCGAATATCTCGTTTTCGGTAAGAACAACGGTCTTTACCTGCGGGAGTTCAAAGCCCGCTTGTAGGCTGCCGACACTTACAATCACATTACCAGGGCGCAATTGAGAATCGACTTCTGGAACGTAGGTGGCTAGCACATCATATTCCCTCAGGGTTTCCACCAAGCGATGGCCTCGGTCTTTGGCAGAAACTACAAACAAGATGCTAAAGCCATCCTGTTTCCATCTTTGGGTGCTTTCCTTGAGGATCTCGAACCTACCGTGAAATGATTCCGGAGGGCGGGACTGAACACTAGTGGTCGCCACGGGGTTCATGCCTGGTGCCCTTTTGGAGAGTGCCGCCAAATAAACAATCTGGTGCCTCTTGGCAGAGTTGAGGATACCATACCAGTCAAAATAGTTGTCCACAACCCCCGGCAATAGCCGTCCTTTCTCTAATAGGGCTTTATAGGAATTCTGAAAGTCCTCTAAAAAGGACCGTAAGTGCTCGTTTATGCGGGCTGGCTCGTCGAAAAGCACGCACCCCTGGGTAAAATAGTCCAATAGTGAGACCAACCGGGAGTAAAACAAGGGTTTGTGCTGCTCTATCCCTTCAAAGAGCATGCCTTCTCGGAGCTTCTCAAGCTGTAGGGCAAATCGCCGCTCGAGCTCTGTAGCCGCTTCATTGTTCCCTATCCGCCTAAGGCGCTTAATCTGCAAGGGCACCTGTTGCTCTAGCGCCGAAATGCCTTGCTCCCAAGTTGCCTGTGCTAAGATAAATTCGCTGGCAGGCAAGACTCGAACAGATATGATCTTGTCTATAGACCGCTGAGTCCCGGGATCAAAGCGTCGAATAGAGTCTACTTCGTTATCAAATAGCTCTATCCTTACAGGCATCTCCTCAGTAAGGGGGTATATATCTACGACGCCACCCCGAACACTAAACTGCGCGGGGCCTTCCACTAGGCCCACCCGCTCATATCCCATGGCGATGAGTCTTTCGATGAGCCCTTCAAGATCGACTAAGGTGTCCATGTCAATGGTAAAGCTTGCACCAAAGAGTAGTTCTGAAGGAATGAGTTTCTCAGCCAGGGCTTGGACGGGCACAACTAGCACTGGTGAAGCTCGCTCTGCCAAGGCCTTATAGGCCAACAATCGCTCCCTCAGGATATCTAGGCTACGAGTGACTTCTTCATAGGCGAAAACCTCCTGCGCAGGAAAGTAAAAAAGATCATCGGCGGAGACAAATGCCGACAGATCTGCATATAGCTGTTGGGCCTGATGGGAGCTATAAGTAATGACTACCAATGGCCTGGGTGACATGTAAGGGTTATGCTGATACTCCTCGTATATACCCGCAATGTAGCTGGCCTTTTGAGAACCAACCAGCCCGACAACAGCTTGTTCTGACATCCCCCTTTGCAATCCCGCCCTTACCTGGGAGAAGTCTTGTGAACCAGTCACCACCTGCAAGAGTCCCCGTATACCCATATCTATCCCCTCCCAAAGACATGGGGAAAAGGGCCTTAGTCATCTAAAGCCCGCTTACGCGCACCGTTTACTACTCTATCCTTTCACCAAGAGACGATTGCAGTGCAAAAAGATTCCATAGACAGTGCAAAAGACCGACTATACCCACTGCAATCAAAGCGTGAAACTCATGTTCTAGTAAGATCCACGTCAAATACCCAAACAGACCATGGCCGACAAGAGCTGCCACAGCAGCCAACCATCTCCTCGCCGGTCTAGATCCCGGGTTGGCAGCAAGATCATATAAAGCTTCGTACGCTCCGAAAAAAGCATGGACCACTGGTATTTCAACTTGGAAAAACAGGCTCAAGCTTGTTTTCAAACCTTCCTCCAAGGCTGGGATAAGAAATTTGACGGCCCTTTCGCCGTATGTGATTACCATCAGACGATTAATAGCATACGCCAAGAAGGCGGCTAGTCCCGAGATCCCCACCGCCTTTATCATATGCCCGATATTGGCCAAGGGCTACCGCTCCCTCTCGGCTAAGATAGATGCGTCCACATTAGTAAGGTAGACTGCTCTTTGTAGGTTTATGCATGGTTATTGCCACTTTCCACAAATGTTCCATTGACCCTAGCCATGGCTTCATCGACCCCGTTGTGGAGCCAAAGTTCGACTCCTTCTACGGCTATGTCAATAACACCACCCATTATGGCCCACTCTTGTTTCGAAAAGGCTCCTAGGACATAATCAACCACCGCCACGTCTGGGGGTGGGTTGCCTATTCCCAGTCTCAAACGGTGAAAATCTTCCTCATTCAGATGATCCAGAACTGACTTAACTCCTTTATGACCTCCAGCACTTCCCTTCCGACGGAAGCGCAACTGGCCAACTTCCAGATCGAGATCATCATAAATCAAAAGCATGTCCTCAGGGCAGATACTGTAGGCCCTTAGAACCGATCTCACCGCCATACCACTGTTATTCATGTATGTTTGCGGCTTAACCAACAGAATCCGCTTACCGGCAGCCGTCACAAGACTCAGCTTTGCTTGATAGCGCGTGAACCAAGCTTGGGCGTTCCATCTAGCAGCCAGTTGATCCAACACCATAAATCCAGCATTATGGCGGCTGGAGGCATAGCGAATACCGGGATTACCCAAACCAATGATAGTCTTTATCCTCAATAGTCCCATCTCCGTGATGACCCTTCGGGCTTAAGCCCTAGGCTTCTAAAGCCTAGATTCCCTGATGTGGATCTGCAAAGCAAAAATGCGCAGCTTGTAACTCGCCACGCATTTGTTCAAATACCCTGCTACCTGAGGCAGGTTGAAGAAAAACCCTTGGCTCAACCCAAGTGACAGAGCTACTCACCAGTTTCTTCAGCCTCGTCTTCCGCAGCCTCTTCCTCCGCTCCGTCAACTTCGGCACCGTCTTCAAGTTCGAGCTCTTCCTCTTCCTCGTCCTCTTCCTCCACGAGCTCCATTGGAGTTACGACCGATACTACAGTCTCTTCAGGATCGGTTAGGAACGTGATTCCAGAAGGAGCCTCAATGTCTTTCACCTGTAGCGAGTCACCAATAACCAAACCAGAAACATCCACTTCGAGGCCATCGGGGATATCCGTTGGCAGACAAGAAACCTCCACTTCCCATATAGCCGGAGCTAGAACACCACCATCATTGGTACGTTCTGCTTCACCTACTATATGGATAGGCACCATGACATTTACAGCCTCGTCAAGACGAACCTCGAGGAAATCAATGTGCTGTGGGGTGCCTTGCACTGGATGTTCCTGCAACTCCTGGATGAGAACGGCCCTCGTCTCCCCATCGAACTGCAAGGTGATAAGCCTGTTAGCTCCACCTTCCCGGATGAGCTTCAATAAAACCCGCTCCTCCACCTGCAGGTTGACGTTGTCTTTGCCGGAGCCGTAGATAACACCTGGTATATACCCTGCTCGGCGCAATCGACGGTTGGCTCCTTTCCCCGTAGCATCACGGAGCTCCGCAGCCAACTGATACTGTCCCATAAACTCTGTCCTCCTCACATTGCCAGCAAAACTCTTTGCATGAGCTAAACGCAATCTTTAGCTACAACATTATATCATTGAGATGGAAACTGGTCAATTAACCTGCGTTTCCAACCAGCTTGTATTGGCTCTTTTAGTCAAACAGCTTGCTCACTGATAGTTCTTCAAATATCCTGCGGATAGCCTCGCCGAACAACGGAGCTACTGATAGAACTCTCATTTTATCCAACTGCTTCTCCGGTGGCAGAGGAATGCTATTGGTCACCACTACCTCTTTTATCGGCGAAGCGGCGAGCCTCTCAGTGGCCGGTGGCGAAAGCACTGGATGGCTGCAGCAAGCGTATACCTCTTTGGCTCCTTTGTCTAACAGTACCCGTGCCGCCTCACAAATGGTGCCAGCAGTATCAATTATGTCATCGATTATTATGGCTGTTTTCCCCTCAATATCGCCAATTACATTGGTAGCCTCTGCAACGTTGGGTGCTGGGCGCCGCTTATCGACGATGGCCAGGGTACAATCAAGACGGTTAGCAAACTCACGGGCCCGAGACACACCCCCCACATCGGGAGAAACTACTACTATATCATCAAATTCTTTATCCTGGAAATAATTGGCCAAGATTGGCATGGCTCTCAGGTTATCTACGGGTATATCGAAGAAACCCTGAATCTGGCCGGCATGTAAGTCCATGGTCAGCACTCGATCTGCACCGGCAGCTGTAAGGATATTGGCAACCAACTTGGCACTAATAGGATCCCTTGGCTGAGTCTTGCGATCCTGTCTTGCATACCCATAGTAAGGGATAACAGCCGCGACTTCCTTGGCTGATGCCCGCTTGAAAGCATCGATCATGATTAGAAGCTCCATGAGGTGCGTATCGGGAGGAGCCGATATGGGCTGTACTACAAAGACATCGGCACCACGTACGGTCTCTCGAATACGGATGTTGATCTCTCCATCCTTGAATCGATGGATCTCCGATTGGCCCACCGTTGTTCCCAGGTATTTAGCAATGTCTTCGGCCAGTTTAGGATTTGCGTTGCCGGTGAAGATCTTTAGCTTCTTATAATTATGCCTGATGGCCAAACCTGTCACTTCCTGTTCTTTGAAGTATTAGGGATGCCCCCGTGAGTATTCGAGAATGTTACCGTGATTCCTCTTCCTCTGATTGCTTTTTGCCCCATTTCCCAGCCCAATCAGGTATATTTCGTTGTCGGCTGCGGGCAACACCCAATGCCCCTGGGGGAACATTGCCTGTGATGGTGGATCCCGCCCCTAGATAGGAATCACTACCTATGACTACAGGAGCAACTAGATTGCAGTTGCTGCCGATAAATGCCCGATCCTCTATGATGGTGCGGTGTTTTTCGGCTCCGTCGTAATTACAGGTTATGGTACCAGCTCCGATGTTGACATCGCTTCCCACATCCGTATCTCCTACGTAGCTCAAATGAGGCACCTTGCTGTTGGAGCCAATGACTGTGTTCTTGATCTCGCAAAACCCACCGATTCTAGCACCGGCACCGATGTGACAGTGAGGACGAATATAGCTATATGGTCCCACTACAGCTCCAGCCCCTATACTACTTGCCATAACAGTAGCTTGAGTGACAGTCACATTCTCCCCCAAATGGGCATCCTTCAGGCGGGCAAATGGTCCTATCACTGAGCCTTTGGCAATCCGGCTGTTGCCTTCAATAAACGTGAAGGGCAGGATCACTACATCCTCTTCTAGCTTGGCTTCAGCATCGATGTAGACCGTATTAGGATCCAACATGGTAACGCCTGCCAGCATCCAGGCCTTCCGAATGCGATCGCGAAGAATTCCCTCGGCAACAGCCAACTGGGCCCGGTTATTGATCCCCAGGGCTTCTTCTGCATCTCCATGCTTATATATATCTACCTTATGTCGCTCTCTCCTTAAAATGGCAAGAACATCGGTAAGATAGTATTCCTTTTGCACATTTTGGGGTTTGATTTGGTGAAGAGCAGCAAAAAGCGGCTCCCTTGCAAAAACATAGGTTCCGCTATTAATCTCCTTCGTCTTGGCTTCCTCATCGGTGGCATCTTTCTGCTCTACGATCTTGACGAAGCTCCCATCCCGGTCGCGAATAATCCTACCATAGCCCGTAGGATCCTCCACATCAACCGTAAGGACAGTCCCGGTGGCCCCGGCTGCCTGATGATAGCGGACAAGCTCCTTTATGGTGTCAGGCAGATAAAGAGGCGTGTCTCCGTGAACAACTACCACGGGGCCGTTATGGCCCTTTAGTGCCTCTTCCGCCTGTAAGACAGCGTGACCTGTACCTAAAGGTTCTGCTTGCGTTACGAATTCTATCTGGTCACCTAACCGGTCCGCCACTTCATTAGGTCCTACAACAACAATGATCCGGTGGATGCCAGCTTCCTGCAGAATCCCAACCACTTGCGTCACCATAGGACGTCCACAGACGGGATGCAACATCTTAGGTAATGCGGACTTCATACGTGTGCCTTTGCCTGCAGCCAAGACTACTGCAGCTATGTTCATGTTCGTCTCCTCCCACGGCAGATGTTGGGTCATGAATCGAGTACTTACTCCATTTTGAGGTTTCGGGAATGTACCAGAGGAGTCCTGCCAAGTACTACCGATTATGGCTAAAGCCCGCCTTGCGGCGGGCTAACAGACAATAATTGACTATGCAGCAATGTTGTGTAATCAGTAGCTCCTAGGTGCATTGGCAGCAGCCTGATCGATCAGTGCCTGCTCAGCTGCTGCAATCATCTTCCGCACCATGTTACCTCCTACTGCTCCACAATCCCTAGAGGATACATTACCCCAATAGTCTCCAGGCGGCACCTGAACACCTAGTTCATTGGCCGTCTCGTACTTGAACTGCTCCATGGCGTTATAAGCCTGCTGTATCAGCAAGGTATTACTTTTCTGACCAGTACCCATGATATCACCTCCTCTGGGTTCACTTCTAGTGTGATACCTCAGGGAGGTCACTATGCTGGTCGTTTGCTGGTAGTACTAGCTTGAGATGGCTACTTTAGTGATAATGTAGCTTGGAATTGGCAGTATCCTGTCGAGTGTCATGGTTTCCTTCCAGCACCCGTCGGGCTAGCTGGAGATCACTAGGTTTATCCACATCAATACCAACCTGGGGATAGGGTGAAATGACTCCTACCCCACGAAATTGCAGAACATCCTCTACGCGGGATTCAATCTCCTCTATGCTAAGCTGTTTGAGGATATATTTCAGGATAAACCTAACTCCCAGAAGCCGACTGAGCTGCCAAGGTTTCTTTCTCATGGCAATGGCTTGTTCAATCATGGGCTGGTAAGCTTGTATAACCTTGGGTGAGATTAGCGCCATNTTGCCGCCGGTAAAAACACCTTCACGCAAGCGCACATATGTCCGTTGCACACCGGGAAACTCTCGATCATTGGCTTGCCTGCTAATAATCGGATAGTAGATGTCAGCTTCTCTTTCTTGGCAGCGCTGGATGAAATCTGATACGGCCCCCGGGTTGAGAAGGGGAATATCCGATGTCACGATCAACACTTTAGCATCGGTATCCAGAGCATTCATGCCGATGCGTATGTTATCCATCAGACTATCCCCGGCGGGCACAAAAGAGACTTTGCCTTGCCAATCACCTTGAAAGGCTCCGGGGGGAGCTGCCACCACGATACGTCGAATCTCTGGGACTGCGGCTAGAGCATCGAGTACATAATAAACCATGGGGCGCCCCGCTATTTGGATGCTGGCTTCGTAGAAACTGCCATCGACTTCCCGCAAGCGACCCGTGTTTCGCGCACCAGCTAGCACCACTGCATCTACTTGATTCATGGCTCCTCGTCCTCTTCCTCACTCTCTTGAAACGCAGCCAACAACTCACTCTCNGCGCTATCTATATGCTGTTCCGCCAATTGTCGCGCCAGCTCTGGGTCGCGACGTTGGAGAGCATCTACTATGCCTCTATGTTCTACAACCACTCGGCTAAGACGCCCCGGCCTACTTAGTGATTGGGTCCTAAATCGCTGAATTTGTTCCCGCAGATGATATAACATGCTGCTAAGTTTTTCGTTGCGACTCGCCTCATAAATCACTTGGTGAAAACCAGTATCCATATCAACCGTCGAGGCCACATCTAGCCGCTCTGTTGTCTCCATAGTACGCACAAGAAGGCGCTCCAACTCTTCCAGCTCATCTTCTGTCATCCGTTCCGCGGCCAGTTCGGCAGATAAGCCCTCCAATGCCCTGCGTATCTCGAAGACATCTGTAATATCCTTTATGGAAATGCCGGCCACATAAGCGCCTTTACGGGGGACCATCACGACAAACCCCTCTAACTCTAGCTTTCGTATAGCCTCCCGGACAGGCGTGCGGCTTACACCAAGCTCTTCGGCAATCTGCACTTCCATGAGCCTTTCACCCGGGCGCAACCTGCTAGCAATAATAGCCTCTCGTAAGGTTTCAAAAACAATGTCGCGAAGAGGCTTATAGTTATCCAGTTCTATAGGCGTCAGTCGTCCACGCATTGCCAACAACGCCTCCTTCTTGTGTTGGCGATAGCAATCAGAATGGTTCTGGTACTGCACGGGAGCAGTATCCCAACCACGCCGCCATCATGGGAGCGGTTCCCCGTGAGGCTTGAGCATGGTTAAGTATACCTTAGGGATCTTACCATAGGCTTCCTGCATGAGCCTGGCTTTCAGCCTCTGAAGAACCTCATGCCCGTGATTCACATCTCTTACCAGACCGAAGAGGGTCGGTCCACTACCACTCATCGAAACTCCCAGACATCCAGATGCTACTAACATCGATTTTAACTCAGCCAAAAAAGGCAATTGTTTAAAGGTTACTACCTCTAGAGAGTTCCCGAGAGACAAAGCAACTTTTGACAGGTCCCCTAAGGCCAAAGCTCTTACCATCATATCCACATCTACCCTGATCGGTTGTGGAAGCCTGTCATAATCAGAATAACACATGGCCGTCGATACTCCAACAGGCGGTTTGACCAAAACTATGGGCCAGGGCGGAATTGACGGCAAAATATTCACCTTTTCTCCAATACCCTTTACCTCGGCTGTTCCTCCTGCCACACAAAAGGGGACATCGGCTCCCACTCTAGCGCCGATCTTCATTAGCTCGTTGACACTCAGCCCAAGATTCCATAGCCTATTGAGACCCCTAAGTACAGCTGCTGCATCGGCACTGCCCCCTCCTAGTCCAGCAGCCAGGGGGACCGCCTTGCGAATAGTTATGTGCAAACCACGTCGCTCACCTGTTTCCTTCATTAGCATTTCTGCGGCTTGCCAAGCAATATTACGTTGATCGGAAGGCGGCATACATCCACCCTGGGAGACAATGGCATCCAGTGCCCCTTGCCTTAAAGGATCGCCAGCCAAGCATGTTACGGATATCCCAGCTGCACGCTCCTCCAAAATGAGCTCATCTCGAAGAGCCAGGGATTGCATAACTGAATGGATGCTATGATATCCATCGCTCCTTAAAGCCCCCACATCAAGGGCCAAGTTTACTTTAGCATAGGCTGCCTCCACTACTCGACCCACTGACTACAGCTCCTTTGGTAATCACACTCACTATACCGCTGGCTCGGTCTTTACGACTGTTTTCGCCAGTTCTCTCAGCCATCGCCAAATCCGGACAAAGATATTGGCCACCTTCACATCCTCACCGCTGGCAACAGAGACCTGTCCCAACAGTCTACCATCTTCGTCATAGGCTACCAATGCTCCCACCACAGCGCCGGAATCTAAAGGGGCCTCTAAGTCCGGTCGCAACTGCAATTTGAACTCCCAGTCGTCTGAGCCACCCTTTTCAACCATTGCATCTAGTGACTGCACAGCCACTACCTTGACTTTTTCCGGTGAACCATTATTCACCGTAACTTCTCCTACAACAGTCCGTGCCTCAACCAGCCGGCGATTTGTGAAACCTTTGAAGCCGTAGTCCAGTAGCCTTCTGGAGTCAGCGCGTCGTTCTAGGTCGCTGCTATTGCCCATCACTATGGACACTAGCCTTACCTCATCCCTCAGGGCCGTTGCCACTAGACAAAAACCAGCACTATTGGTGTGACCAGTCTTAAGGCCGTCTAGATCCGGATACTCTCGCAAGAGGCGATTAGTGTTGTACAATACCGTAGTCGGGCTCTTGGGGCGGAATATTTCGGACCAAGTTGAGGTCCATTCCAATACAACTGGAAATTGGATTAGGGCCTGGGTCATCTTCTTGATGTCACGAACCGTCGTTAGGCTTGGCTCTTCTCCTGGTTCCACCGGCAATCCGTGGACGTTGGCGAAATATGTGTTTTCCATGCCCAGTTCCTTGGCCCGGCGATTCATGAGCCGTACAAAGGCCGGTACAGAACCTGCTATATGCTCAGCTACGGCATGGGCAGCGTCATTGGCTGATTGGATTGCTACAGCTTTAAGCAGCTGTTCCAAGGTGAATACTTCACCAGCCCGCAGCCAAACCTGCGAACCACCTATGGCCTCGGCATCGGGGCTAACGACAATTTCATCAGTTAGAGCAGTCTCTCCTCTTTCTACTGCCTCCAAAGCCAAGAGCATGGTCATGATTTTGGTGATGCTGGCAGGCTCCATCTTCTTGTCAGGATGCTTCTCCAGCAGTACTTGGCCCGTATCTAACACAACTAACAGCGCCGTCTCAGCTTTTAGATCGTCGGCAGTCAGAGCACTGACTTGGCCCGGCATCGCTATAAAACTCAATAGGAGAATGATGACAAATACGCTAACGGACCAAATCCTCTCCTCAACCGATTTCCCTTGACACTTGTTCATCTTGTGCAAACTATCTCTCCTTCCTTTCCCAAGCATGCCTACAAGCAGATCTATGCCACAGAATTTCCCCCGCCCAACCATCCATGATAATGTCTTGGAGTATCTATTTTTCGTTCGCCAAACATGGGGCGAAACCCTGCAAGAAAAACAAGACCCTGGCGGGTTAACCCCAGGGCCAAGGCTTTTCCAAGACGTATCTGCTATTTCGGTCGCAATCTCTAAGCATCCCTTTCAATCTGCAGAAGTACGCCAAACCTATCGTAGGAATACTTAAGCTTGGGTATCAGCTCGCCTAGATTAGCCACCTTCTCGATTTTTCGCATTTCCATAAACTCACTCAGCCAGAATTCCAGTTCGTTATATACCCGCCTTAGTTCCTTTTTCTCGTTCTCCGCCTTCAGCCTGACCTCGGCAATCTCATTGCGTAAAGCCTGGTTTTCCTGTTTGATAGTCTCAAAAGCGGCAAAATCGTGTCCTTGGCCAGTCAGATATTGCGCCACGTTATGTAGGCCTTGGGCCAGGTTATCAAGGACGAATTGAAGATTGTTCCTCATATATGCCATATCTTTCTCCATGGCATCCATGCGATAGCTCAACGCACCCGCCTGCTGCGGGAACTGCCTAAGCGCGTCCAGGAAGTCATCGGTTTCGTTTGTATGCTCCTCCCCGGTCTTGGCACCTATGGACTCCATAGGAGACTGGCTATCCGGCTGGGAGCTAGCGGCGCCGGCGGAAATACCAGCAGTAACTGGCTGTGCGACATCAACCTGTTGTTGATCCGATGTTTCGGAAGCATTGGCTTGACGCAAAATCTCATAGCGTTCTCGGCATTCTTCAACACTGCGGCCTGGCAAAAGAGCCACAACAGAATCAAAACACTCCCCTGCCTTAAGACGCCGCCAAAGCAAGATATCCTCTTGGCGGGTCCAGCCCTGTTTGGCTACTGAGGTAGAGTATAGGTGCCGCCTGCCTTCTTGTTTCATGTCTGCCCTGTATGCCTTTGGATCCAGTCCGCGCTTTTTGAGGATAGCATAAAAACGCTGGGCCAANGCAGCTTCGGTTCTGCCCAATTCTTGTGCTAGCTCTGCCCGCAACTTCTTATTCCACCACTTGGCTAGGATCAGCTGATCTTCAGCATCTGTATACATGCGATTGGCGTTNTCCAGACTAATGTCACCTGGGTTGAGTTCAGAACCCATCCTTAAATCCCCTCCTCGAAAGGCTCAAAAAAGACTATTCCATGATCTGTAGTATGGGCAATACAATGTATGATTATGCTTGGTATTGACATGCACCGAATACGAACACTGCCGGAGCAAAGGTTGCGCCGGCAGCAATTCTACATAGCTTTCTTTGTATTTCGAAACTTGAAGCCTATAGCAAAGATGATGCTCCATGCTTGGTGATGAAAACTCTGGTACCTACAGGTAGAACCTGACTTGGGTGCAAATCTACTAGGTCTGGGTTCTGCTCCAGCAACGCCTCTGCTGTGGTGCGATACCTTGTCGCTAGCTGCCACATAGTATCGTCGGGCTGTATGTTTACGCAGGTATATGTCGGCAAGCGTCCCGGGAACTTGCGAAGCTCCACTGCCTCAGCTACTATTTCCTTGGTCAGCGGCTCTTTGACTCGACAAGATACCTTAGCGGTCACATGATATCCAATAGTATCCCGGCTAAGTGGTTCCGCCCTTGTATCGAGGATTACCACATTTGCGTCGATCCCGGCATCTACTGAAACTGTAGGTACATTCATGCTGGCCTCAAATACTCCTGCATTGTTCCAGGAAGCTTGATAGACTGGCTCGGCAAAGTCATCGGTCCTACCTATATAGATCGCCGCCAAATCCACGTATCCAGAGACCATAACGCGGTTACCCACCACAGTAGTACTAGTTACCGCAGCTCGAAACTCTGTATCTAATAAGCGCTCAAGAGGTGGACGCGATTCGGGCAGCTCTACCGTACCATCTATATAGACCTCTTTGGCCACGGAATCTCCGATTTGATTGATCATAATGGGCTCCCAGCGAAGGCCAATCTCCAGATCGGGTTCTACCTGTACATCTGTAATAGCAGTTATATCCCGCGGTTGTACAACCTTAGTTTTATATCCCATTGTCCCTTCCACGCTGATGAATTGCCCATCATTGACGATGCGGCCGACAATTCTAGGAGGCTCTAGCTGACTATGGACAATCATCCCTGCCTTACTCCCCGGTATGGCAGCAGTTAGCTCCATCCGCGATATGTCATCCCAGCGGTAGACCAAGAGCTGTTCATCGCCGGTGTCAGGTGAGCTGCCTGCACAGATTGCCTTATAGTTCATGGTCCCCAAGATAATGGCTCTATCGGTCATTGTCCGTTTCTCAACGACCCGAAAATGCCCTTGCAGATCGAGCATTCGCACAGGATGACCGGCGCTGACAGGCACTGAAAGCATTTCTCGGATCTCCGCTTGCACAGCCCCTTCGCCTATGACATCTTCAACATGAACCGGCTCCTTTAACCAGCTTTAGCTTGGTTGGTGGGCTAACAGAAGCATCTGTTACGAAGATCATGTCTTGCCCAACTGTCACCACTGCTGTGACCTCTAAGATTAGGTCCAAATCGATAGTGCGACCATCACTGCGAAGAGTAGGTTGGAGGTCCAAAAGATTTGCGCGACTGCTTACTTGCATATCGGGTAACGCACCAGGAACATCAACAAAATGGGCAAAAGGAACTACTTCTGTAGCTTGGACGCTCCCGTAATATGCCTTGCCGGTTTCGTATTGCCCTGCATAAATTAGGGTGATGGATACTGCTCCTTCAATGTTCACTCTATCTTCTTCCAACCAGTCTTCCCTTATGCTCGGCACTGCAGATACCTTGACAATCCTCTCGGCCGAGGGCATGCTGCCGGGAATTGTTATTGTTCCTTCCGCTACAGTCTGTGCTGAATTTGAGCCGATAATAGACTCTAGCTGGACCATATCCTCCTTTATCCTTAACGCCACGGGTCTTCCCCCCTTCATTCCTTCCCACTAAACACTCTAATCTATATGCCTAGAGGCCCTTGACTATCGCGGTAAATATTGTATGATTTGGAGGACTTATCCAGAATACTCAGCTTTTATAAAATGTTTATGAAGCTCCTTCCAGATTCGAGAATCCTCAGAGCCCATGGGCATGACAGCTAACCCCGATAAGTGTTGGCGGCTAAGCCACCTGAGTTTAGTATCAATGCTATCCCTGTTCTCGAACCAGACACGGAAACAGTCTCCTTGATCTACATAATCATAGTAGGGGATCCTCTCTTGCTCATCCCATTTTACTTTGGCCTGCTTACTATACGCGATCTTCCGGACATCGTCATAGGTCAGATAGGCATAGTCTTTTTTGGAATCATTCATTTTCCAAGCTATGCCATTGACGGGCAGAATCACAATAAGTTTCCAGCAGGGGATATACCCTGCTACTTTGCCAAGTTGGCTCTTCAGCGATTCCATGCCCAATCGAGGTCCTGGTCCTTTTGAAGAATACTCCCAGGCAAGCTGCAATATCACCCGGTGTGGCAAAGATACCCAAACCCGAGGATCAACATGTCTGGGTAAGAGCCTTCTATCGTCACCTTGTGGTCTTAAGGTGGTATAGAGCTTCTTGCCATGGCGCTGAACCAACTCTCGCAGTGTTCCCACCAGTGCTCCGAAACGACGCCCGTAGCCCATGCATACACCCTGAATATCCAAGGCAATCCCGTACACCAAAGAGTCTTTAACCAAATCCTTAACCGTATCTAAGAGCATTCTCCGGGCATTGCCCTGCCTCAGAAGCATATGGACAGCCGACTCATCGTATGTTTCTCGGTGTCTGTTGCTAATCACAGGGATCACCTTGATCTGATTGGCTTTGGCAGTTTCATAGATATTCTCTGGTATGTGGCCCTCAACCTCGCCACTATTTGACAAAGAAAAACTATACAACAAGAGTCCCGAGAGCTGCGGCAAAACGTCCTGCCATGGGTATTTTGCGCCTGGAAGCATTTCTCCTAGAACTACACCCCAGATCGTACGGCGGTGTAGAGCCAGGCGGGTGCCTCCTTCAATCCTCTCCTTTCCCCTCAAGCCGCGATTCCACAGCCAAATAGCCTCTTTCGCTATCCCATATTTATCTGCAATTTCCGCTAGCGCGATATCCCGCTCCACGAGATGTACTATTCGGTGGGCCCCTATCTCAGAATCCTGCAGGAGATTTATCACCCGTGGCCCAGCCATGCCATCCACCGCAAGACCGAAGTCCCGCTCCAAGGAGCGTACGCACTCTTCGGTGAGAAAACCATAAATGCCATCGATGGCACCTACGTCATAGCCTAAGGAATGTAGCCTTTCTTGCAGCCAAATAACAGGGAGCCCCTTGTCGCCCAGCTTAAGAATGATCAGTCTTCCTGGCCGCCTAGCCTGCTGAGCCATGGCCTGTGCCTCCTTCATCCTAACTATTCATATGCCCATTGTTGCCTGCATTAGAAGCTCGATTATGGGCAAAATAAAATCCCAGGTAAATTCAGGAGAATCTACCTGGGACAAGATCAAACGTTGCGGCCCCCGTTTAGAGGGCCGCAGTTAGAAATAACAGACACCAAGGGAATCTGTAACCAACTAGGCCATAGGTCTAGAGACTATCATCGTTGACTAGAGTGCCGCTCCTACTTGTTTGTCACCAATGGTGACTTCGACTGTCTCGGTCAAAACATCAGCATAGGTGTATGAAAGTCTTCGTACCGGGCTCGGTTTGTCTAGCTTTACCACGAAAAGTTTGGGATAGGTCTGCTCCAGCACTCCTTCGGCCTCGATGACTTTACGGCGTCCCCGGTTAGCCCGTAATTTGACCTTCTGGCCAACATTCGCCTCTAGATTCCTCTTAATGGTGTCAAGGTTATTAGCGCTCTGTGCTGGCATCCGGCATCACCTTCCCTTTACATTGTCAAAAAAATTATACCACAATCCCTGGCATGAGTCAAATAAATTATAATTATATCAATGGCCTTCCTGCCTTGTCAAGGAGCAAGAGAGCGCTTTGCAACAAGAATTTTACATTTGGACACTGTGCACTTCGATATAATCCCGAATTCCCCTAAATATGCCCAAAGCCACCCTTTCTCGCAACCATGGGTCAGCAACTTTGGTACTATCCTCTAGCCCGGTAAGAAAACCAACCTTGATTAGCACAGATACAGACGACACATGACGTAGCAAGTAGAATGCCGCTTCTCGCACGCCTCGGTTTAGCGTGCCCAGCTCCTCTAGGACATGGTCTTGGATGTATTCTGCTAACTGTCGGGCCGACCAGTTGCCATACCAGTAAACCTCCGTCCCGTTCATCTTTGCATCTGGGAAGCTATTATGATGAATGCTAATAAATAGATCCGGCTGGGCCCGATTGGCTATATCTAACCGTTGGGCTAAGGTGGCCTCCCCCAGTTTTTTTCGGGTGTAGCGCACATCGACACCACAGAGCTCAAGGATGTCAGCCAATCGTTGGGCAATGTCCCAGTTCAACTCCGATTCGATTAGCAGACCATGTGCAGCGCCAGGGTCATCGCCTCCATGACCGGCATCGAGCATGATGCATCTACCCTCTAGAGCCGGTTCCCGGCGGGTTATGATTAGAGCGTCTATATCAGCTAAGTAGGCCCACTGCAGATCAAGACATTGGCTGAGCAAAGATACGGGTACCATCACTTTGCCTAGTCCGTGCATGCAAACGGGCCCATGGATATCCATCCCCATGCTTGACACACATACTATATCTTTGTCTAGAGAAAACTCCCAACTGTTCTCGCCTTTTTCCACCTTGAATNGATGAGGGTAAGNTTGCCAATAAACGCATGCTCCTAGCCTTTCCGCAACCACCTGTAACGGAACTAACAGCACANCATCTACCCACTGAAGGGCTTCTTGACTTTCCCAAACACGTCCATTGACTGAAATCCTTCCACTAGTCATCTGCGATCCTCCAAAGCGAATCTCGCCCCAATAGATACAGCAAAATACCGCACTTTGTAGAAAGCGCGACAATAAGCCCTGCACTATTCTATGACTAAGGAAGAAAGATGTGTGCACGCTGTCTAGAGAGTCCCATGGGACTAGGGCTCCTTGAAGATCTGCTGGAAGCCAAAGAGGAGGGTAGTCTACTTGGTGAACTTGTCTGCTACTTTGGAGGCTCCGTAGGAATCAGGTTTGATNCGAGCATCGAACCCACTCCCCACTACCATACCGGTCACCTCACGAATAAGATCCCTTGTCAGACCGTTGACCCCCACATCCAGGTGAATCTCCACGTTCAGGTCAGCATGCCCGTTTTCAGCCAGTCTTTCCGTTACCCAACTGGCTAGAGCAAGACTGCGGGAAGTCTCGTAGAAAATCCGTTGACGAAGAGACTTGCCCATAAACTCCCATTCCCGGGCATAATAATAACGTGCGCCCTTGCCGATGCGGTGAACGATGATAGCAGTGACGAAGCAAGTGTTATCCTGGCTATACTGGGAGTCAGTGCCGATTATGATTTTGTAATCTGATTCTGGCTGCTCCTGGACGTAATTGATCATGTCATTGAAGACTTCATCGAAGGAGAGCCTTCCTTTAGTCGGGCTAATAAAGTACTCCATGTACTCACCTCAATATCCAAGTTATTCGAGATTGTCTTGCACTTCNCCTTTAGCCCAGACAAGTAAGTCTTGTGAGCGCTGCCACCTACTTCTGAACTATATACAATCTTCCAGGCGGTTGACAAGCACCACAAATTCCTGGAGACTTAGTGTTTCGGCTCGGCGTCGGGAATCAATGCCTAAGGCCTGCAGAATGCTCTCCAGTTCGGCCTTTGTCAGAATACCACTCAAAGCTGCAGCTAGGTTATTGCCCAATGTCTTTCGCCTTTGAGCAAAGCTTGCCTTTATTACCCGCCAAAGCAGTGCAGGATCGTGTACTTCTAGCGTATAAGGTCGCATGGTGAAGCGCACGACAGCTGAATCAACATCGGGTTGAGGCATGAACACTGTAGGAGGTACTATCTGACAAATCTCTACATCACTATAATAGCTAGCTAGGACTGTCAGGGTACCATAGGACTTAGTGCCTCGCTTAGCTGTCAGCCTTTCAGCCACCTCCCTTTGCATCATCACTGTCAGATTATCCCAGGGAAGCTCCTCGGTAAGCACGTTAACCAGTAACGGTGACGTAATGTAGTAGGGAAGATTGGCNACTAGTTTGGCCTGCTTGAGGTCATAATCGTCCCAAAGCACCTGCCAGTCAAGCTTCAGAGCATCGTGGGCCAAGACTTCTACGTTACCGTACCGCTCAACTGTTTCTTGTAGAATAGGGTGTAACCGAGCATCAATCTCTATGGCCAAAACTCGCTCTGCTGTACTGGCCAGGGCTCTGGTTAGGGTCCCAATCCCTGCTCCAATCTCGATTACAGTATCTTTCCGAGTGATCTGCGCCGCCCTAACGATGTTCCGCAGTACATTGCCGTCCACCAAGAAATTCTGCCCCAAAGAACGTCGAAAAACAAAACCGTGCTCACTGATTAGTTGTTGTACAGCTCTGGGCGTCGCTAAGGAGGCATCAATGTTGCCCACGTCTTTTTGCACTCAGCCATCACCTTCTATGAAAAAGGGCAGGACCCCCCTGCCCACCTAGTCTAGAATATACACCTTTACCTTCCGCCGTCCATATTGTATGGCTTCTTGATAAGTTTCGAAACACAGGTCTATGCGTTTGCCCTTGATAGCTCCCCCTACATCGGCGGCTAGGGCATGACCATAGCCTGGTATGTATAAGCGTGTACCTAAAGGAATCACCTTGGGATCTACTGCGGCTATCCCAAAACCTGCCTTGACACCAGTGGCAGTATACCCATCCGCCCATTTGCCGGTGCTTTCCGGACCGGGATAATAAGCGGTAGCAGTCATTTCCTGCAGATCCCGGTACCGGATAGCNCCTCGAGCGGTGCTTAGGGTCTTCCATACCTCTCTCGTGCCCAAACCGATGATCTCATCCCGTGCTTCCCGGACCATCACGGTGTCCACCAACTGGCGGTCTACCTCGGTTCCGTCCTCATAAGTAACCTCGAAAATCTTGTGCCTCAACCCCGTTTGACCTTGCCGAACAATCTTAGTCTTACCTTTCTCTAAAGTTGGTTCAGCCCACTGCTTACTCCCGTGGGGAATCTCTTCTTCTATAACGACTTGCTCCTGGGTCACCCTGATGACTTTTACAAGTTCGCCAGCCGTAACCACGTGATCAATGTCAGGCTCTACGCGATCCAACGGTCCAAGTGAAACACCCTCCCTAGCCAAGAGTTCTGCCGCAGTTTCACCAACAGACCTTGCTTGGTGCTCCTGGCCATCGACCATGATATGCACGGGAAAGCTACGCTTAACACGGATTTCCATACCCCTAACCAACTTTTGACCGGGGTCTGGCTCCACGACATCGCCCTCCATTAGGATAATATTGGCACCTGCCAGAGCGCTCTCTACATGGGTTCTCCAGGTTGTTATCCTGTGAATGTCTTGATCGACAATAATAGTAACAGTCTTGAGCATTGTAAATAATATGGCCAAGCTCAGGAAAAATGCCGCCAAAAGACCGCCCATCAACAGTTGGCGCCTTTGTGATCTCACTGCCAGTTTCGAACTCACAGCGTCAACCTCCTAGCCCCCCGTTATCAATTAATGTGGATTGGGCGCTTCTTTGCTGCCTATACCCTCCACTGTGCGAAAACGGCCTAGTTTCTCTCGGAGCTCCTCTATACTATACTTATCAAGGTTGTCAATCATCTCCATGATCTGGAGGTATTCATCTTCGGATATTAGACCCTGATCCACCAGCTTATCATAGGCTGCCACGAATCGAATCTTAATCCGCTCCAGTTCTTCGAATAGTTCCATACCAACACCCCAAATTCTTAGAAAGGCAAATATGTTGGCCGTTTAGATTTCCTCTCTCATGCTTTCCTCCACAAACCGGGTGTACTCCTTCTGGTATTTGAGCTTGATCTTGCCGGTTGGCCCTTTGCGTTGTTTAGCAAAGATGACCTCCGTCACACCTGTAAGTCCTTTTTCCGCCGCCATCTCTGGATAGTAATAGTCTTCCCGGTAAAGAAACATAATCACGTCGGCAAACTCTTCAATATTGCCACTATCCCTCAAATCAGACATGAGTGGTCTTTTGTCCTCTCTGCTCTCTACTCCCCGATTTAACTGTGACAGAAGAATCAAAGGAAGGTCAAGCTCACCGGCGAGATCACGCAGTTCTCGAACAATGTCACCTACTACCAGAGCCCAGTTCTTTCTGCTTTCCGCTGGAGGTTTGATTAGCTGCAGGTAATCTACGATGATCAGGCCTAAATCCGGTTGTTCTGCCTTAGCTTTCCTAGCTTTAGCCCGGATCTCCGCTACTGTCAATCCTCGTCTGTCAACTATCTGGATCGGCAGTTTATACAACTCATTGAACACTGATTGAGTGGAGGCGAACTGAGCATCGGTCATTCTGGTAGCGTAATCGAAAGCCGTGACTTCTGCTTTACCATGACCTTTAAACTGGAATAACTCACTTAACACCAATCGATCGCCGATTTGCTCATCATCCATCTCCAAACTGAATATCAGTACAGGTATATCCCGCTTGGCCACATTAACCGCAAAATTCAGTGCGAGAGAAGTTTTGCCCATACTAGGTCTAGCAGCCAGAATTATCAAGTCTTTGTTCTTAAAACCTGTCGTGAAAGCATCAATTGACGGATAGCGCACTGACAAACCATGGGAAGACTTGCCTTCCCGTCGTTCCAACAAATTTATATAGCATTTNTTTAGGACGGTCAAAAGATCTTTGGCATCGTCTTCTGGGCTCGCCACAGCATTAGTTGCAGCGAAGATTAGCTCCTGAGCCTTGGCTCGNTAAGCCTCAATACTGTCTTCCGTCTCCAGTAAGATCATCTGCTCGATCTGTTGAGCAGCCTGTAATATCTGGCGTTTGGCATTCTTCTCCAGAAGAACCTCGATTCCAGGCTCCAATTCTGCTTGACTGGCAAAGGATTCAGTTATGGCAACCAAGACTTCTTCCAGAGTATCTATCTGCTGTTCCTTACGTAGTTTGGCATATACCTGGGTATATGATATCCGGCCTCTGGCATGGTAAAGCTCCAAAATTGCTTGATAGATCATGCGATGAATGCGGTCATAGAAGTGATGGGCTTGCAGCTTGTCAACAGCTAGATCGATCTTGTCTGGATATTTGATCAATATACCCAAGACCCGCCGCTCGGCATCGAGATCCATGGGGACGAAAGGAAGTCGATCCTCGCTGGTAGCCAAATCCTTAGCTATTATACTCATCGGGGTAAAGCTCCTTCCACTTGCGGACTAACTCACTATCAACCTCAGAGTATGCTCCGGCATTAGGCAATCCTTCGTAGCTTTTGGCAGGACTTTGACTCTCGCCCGTGAGATCCGGATATTTTCTTATGGCATCAGCATAGGTGCGGACACCGTCATTAAACCAGTTCCGCAGTACGCCTTCCAAATACTGGATTCTGGGATTCTCTGCCTTACGGGCAGTGACATCAATGGCTGCGGCCACTACTTCCGCGGTCATGCCCGATTCTTCCACCCAAAACTGCAATATGTCCCTTTGCTTCGGTCCCATAAGGCCGATGCGCTTGTGATAAAGATCAAGGACCGCCTCAAAATCAGCTTCGGGCGAAGAGAAAACTTGCTTGTCCAAATCACCTGAAGAACCCTCCTCTAGGTCAGACGCCTCAGGTGTATTTGGGGCAGAGGTGTTCCCAGACACAGACGTATCAATAGCATCAGGCTCCGATGCAAAAGACCCTGCCGCTAGTTCCGGAGCAAAACGCAGAGCAAACTGCTCCTGTGACAAGGGCAGGTACAGCCTGATGACTCTATCTTTCATCTCCACAAGCTCGTACTGCTCTAGTTTGTGTAGTGCCAAGTAAATGTCTTCCGGTGGAAAACCAGTTTGCTCCTCCAATTGGGATACTAAAGCCTCAATATCTGATACGGAGCTTTGCTCACCCCAGCACTGCAAATGCAGCCATAATAGCACTGCTTGACTGCCCACAACGCGGTGGTAGACAGTAAGTAGTTCCCGAGGCACAGCCACTAGCCACCGGGGGCTTTCCACCTGCCAAGCTCTGGCATTGTCGCTTGCCATCGGTATCCCTCCCAAGCTCCGGCAACTACATAGGGCTAAATGCGTTTACCCAAATGAGCCTTTGGGAGCANCCCAAAGGCCCTTTGGGTCATGTTAGCAATACTGTAAAATACTTCGCTTCACNGAGTGAGATTCCTGCTTTCCATTTGCTCCAGAAGCCCTTCCCACCTTTGATAAAGCTCTTCCAACTCATCAACAATGGCACGATGACGAAGACTCGTTTCCCGGATTAAAGCCCCATCGGCATAGACCTCCGGCTGTGCCATTTTCTCAGTAACAAGATCCAGCTCCCCTTCCAGCGCGAGAATGGTATTTTCCAGTTCCGCATACTCTTGCCTCCAGCGGGCCACTTGTCTATCTGTACTGGGCTCCTTCGCCGAGCTAGAAGTCTTCGCCTTCTTGATCGGCGAGGCAGCAGTTTGCTCTTTAGTCATCTGCTCTCTAAACGCGCTGTACGTCCCCGCGTATACATCAAATGAACCCGGCGCAAGAATAAGTAGATCTGTTGCCAGCTTGTCCAGGAGATAGCGATCATGGGTTACCAGGATCATTGTGCCGGTAAAGCCAGCCAACGCCTCCTCCAAAGCCTCCCTACTAACCACATCCAGATGGTTAGTGGGCTCATCGAGAACCAATACGTTTGGTTCGGCCAAAAGCAGCTTGGCTAGGGCAACGCGACAGCGCTCACCTCCGCTTAGGGCCCCGATGGAATGGAATACCTTTTCTCCGGTAAACAAGAACCTCGCCAAAAAACTGCGCATTTCTCCCACAGGTAGATTGCGCACATTCAGCAGTTCATCGAGGACAGTACTATCTTCATCTAAATCGTCCAAGCCCTGGCGAAAATAACCTAAGACAACGCCGTCACCCCAATGGAAAGTCCCACCAAGAACATCTTCTTCCCCAACCAAGACCTTGAGCAGAGTACTTTTGCCGACACCGTTAGGGCCAATCACTCCCCATCGCTCTCCCCGCAAAACCGTCCAGTTCAAACCGGATATCAGTGCTGCATCCCCATAGCCCACGGCAAGCTCTTGTGTAGTCAGTACTTGCTTCACTGTATGGGTAGAATACGATAGATCCAAACGCATGCCCTGATCCTTTGTAGGCCTGGATACATATTGGAGTTTCTCCAACCGTTTCTCCCTGCTCTGAGCCTGTTTGGCGCGGTTACCTGCCCTGTACCGGGCAATATACTCCTGGAGCTTGCTAGCCTCTTCCCTAACTGCTTCATATTGCTTCTGCTGTCGTTCCAGCCGCTCTTGTCTTAGTTGAAGATATTTACTGAAGTTCCCAGTATATTGGTAAAGCTGACCATTGTCGAGCTCCCAAATTCCTTTACAGACAACATCAAGAAAGTATCGATCATGGGAAACCACCACAATGGCTTGCGGGATTGATTTGAGATACCCCTCCAGCCACTCCGTTGCCTGCATATCCAGATGGTTTGTGGGCTCATCTAAGAGCAACAAATCCGGTTCAGCTAGGAGCAACCGGGCAAGCTCAGCCCTTACTTGCTCTCCCCCGCTGAACTCTTCCATCCAACGGTCCAAATCATCGCTAGTAAAGCCGAGTCCATAGATGACTTGCTTCATCTTGACTTCGTAGGAGTAACCGCCCAAATGACGAAACTCTTCCTGTAAACGGCTATAGCGCCCCATGACTTCTTCCAATCGACTTTCATCCCCGAATACCTCTGGCGATGCCATAGTCAGCTCTAGCTGTCTTAAGGCAGTGGCCATCTCGATTATTTCGGTTAGCTCACCCATCAGCAGCTGTCTTAGAGTAGTATGCGGAGGCCGTCGAGGCCTTTGGGGCAAATACCCCACCCTACAACGGGCAGCCTTATTCACTGAACCATGATCAGGGGTGATCTCCCCTACCATAAGGGACAGCAAAGTCGTCTTCCCGGCTCCATTAAGACCGACTAGGCCCAGCTTGTCCCCGGGTTCAACGGTGGCTGTCACCTCAGCCATGATCTGTTGATCTGCAAAGTATTTGGTTACTTGATTAAGCTGCATAAGACTCAACTACAACTACTCCCCTGACTATCTCCCACGCTGTGTTCAAAATGGTCAATTCATTCTATGAACCGAGCTGCCGTTGTCCGGTACCTTCTTCGACTTTTGATCTTCTAGGAGATCGAGCTAGCGAAAAGCCTGCCCACCAAGCCAATAGCAGCCCCCCGCCAGCCACGAGATATTTTGCCAGAAGCCACCTAAGCGATGCTAGGTAGGGCTCCGGTGAACCAAATGCGGGGATAGCTGCCTGCCAAATGTGTTTGTAAAACAGCCAACCCCAACCAACAGAACCAACGGAGGCAGCATTCATCAAGATCCGTCCCCAAAGCCGAGAGCGTGGGTCCCTTCTCATGGGTCCTACCATTGGTCTCGATCCTTTCCGCCTCGCTAGGCCATTTTTGATAACCCATCTCTTGTCAAAAGCCAAACATCACTTATGCTGTTGGGGAGAGAAGGATGTCACATTCCGCCGTTTGTCTCGGTGCCTGTCAAGGGCCAACCGAATGAGCTCATCAATGAGTTCCGCATAGGATAGACCAGAGGCCTCCCATAACTTCGGATACATACTGATGGGGGTGAACCCCGGTATTGTGTTGATCTCATTTATATGGACGCGCTCTGTGTCCTTATCCACAAAGAAATCTACTCGAGCCATACCCGCACAATCTAGCGCCTTAAAAGCTGCAACGGCGAGTTCTTGCACTTCCTTGGTGGCAGCAGGGGAGAGCCTCGCCGGAATAATCAACTGGGAATCGCTGTCATGGTACTTAGCCACNTAATCGTAGAAATCGCGGGAAGGTATGATCTCACCGGGAATCGATGCAACAGGATCTTCATTGCCCAATACACTGCATTCGATTTCCCGGACATTACCAGCATCTTTTTCTACAACTATCTTTCGATCATATAGCGCTGCCTCCACTAGAGCAGCCTGCAGCTCGTCTCTCCTGCGCACTTTAGAAATGCCAACACTAGAGCCTAAGGAAGCCGGTTTTACAAAACATGGGTACCCGATACTTGCTTCTATCTCATCTTGCACTGCTATCGGGCTCTTTTCCCAGTGTGAGCGGAGAATGGTTACATATGGCAATTGTGGAAATCCACTTGCTGCCAGAACAGCTTTGGCCATGGCCTTATCCATGGCTACCGCTGAACCTGTGATCCCGGCCCCAACATAGGGTAGGTCAGATAACTCCATTAACCCCTGGATGGCACCGTCTTCACCATAAGTACCATGCAAAACCGGGAATACTACGTCCAAATGACCAACAGCCCCGGATACCTCCATGCCATGCTTCTTGGGCTCGAGGCAGACTAGACCAGCTTCCCCAGGAACCGGTAGCAGTGACACCTTCTTAGCTTCATTGAAAAAAGAGCTCTGGAGCAAAGCTCCACTTTTTTCATTAGTAAGCTGCAAAGAAGGGGAGGCCAACAGCTGAAGCACATCTTCCCCAACAAGCCATTGCCCAGCCTTTGTGATGCCAATAGGCACTACATCGTACTTTGATTTGTCTATAGCATCTAGCACACAAGCCGCTGACGTGAGCGAGACTTCATGCTCACTGGAGCGTCCACCGAATATGACGCCAACTCGTATTTTATCAGTCACCTAAGTAGGTCGCCGCCAAGCAGAGACCTTTCTCTCCCTTCGTAAACCAAGATTCTTAAAGAGGCAATCCTCTTAGTACTATATGTACTCCGTCAGCTCCGTATTACCTGCGCATTGGCTAGGGCAGGTCTACGCGATAGCTATGTAGAATAGAGTTCTAGCAGCAAGTGGGGGCAGAAGCCTCCCACCTGAGGTAGGAGGAATTGTTACCCGTGGAAACTCAATGGCAAGCAGTGGTGAATACGCAACGAGAGCTAAATCAGCAACTGGGCACTCTATTGAAAACTATCGAAATTAACCTGTTCGATGAAGAACTAGTCCGGCGCTTTAAGGAGGAGATCATGGAGATCCTGATCCAGACCCAGCGCCAGGTGAACCATGTTTGCCGCGAGTACCTTGAATCCCTTGATCACTAGACGTAGATAATCTGCCTTTTATTGAAAGGAGCATGCCTATGACTGCAAGAAATGATGGAGCAAGGGCTTTGTTTTCCCTAACGGTCCCAGAGGGGAAGCGCCTAATCGCCAAGGCAGTGGCAGCCATGCCCGTTGTCGAGAAAGCCCGTCATCAAGGCCGATTAATCATAGCCAACGGTATCACAAATGGCTATATCGCAGAGGAAGTGACAGGGCAAACCCTAGACAAGCTGCGCTATACCGCTGGGATAGTTACCGGTGGTGAGTACTCCGTTACCTCTAGTGAAACCCGTATGGCTCCCCTCTGCTTCGAGAACGGTCAGCAAAGCTCTAGACCATGGCCAGAGGTCCTCGCAGATTTTACCGACGAAGACGTATTTATTAAAGGGGCTAACGCCATCGACTTGTCGGGTACCGCAGGCGTGTTAGTGGGATCGCCCAGCGGCGGAACCTGTGGCACCGCACTAGGGCCACTATATGCAAAAGGCAGCCATTTGATTATCCCTGCTTCATTAGAGAAGCTCGTCCCATCAGTGGAAATAGCGGTACGCCAGTTAGGCATCGGCGTTTTCGACGATACCCTTGGCACACCCTGTGGAATGATACCCATTACCGGCGCAAACATCGTCACCGAGATTGGAGCACTAGCTATACTCTTTGAGGTTGATGCCGTGCAAGTTTCTGCAGGCGGAGTAGGTGGTAGTGAAGGCAGCGTCGGCTTGGTAATCAGTGGCACACGAGCAAAGGTGAGTGGCGCCATGAAACTAATCAAGAGCATCAAAGGAGAGCCACCCATCGGCTAGCCCTTCTGCCAAGTTCTGGTTCATCAGGGCCTAGACGTAATCTAATCAAAGTGATAACTCTCCCGCCGCCAGGCGGGAGTCTTTGCTTAGTGCACCTAGTGAACTTCTGGTTCTAGATCCCATTGTCCATATCCCCATTGACCATAAGCTGCTCACGCAACACCGCTTTCATGATATCTACCGGCGCTCTAGCTCCCAACCATATTTCTAAGGCGGCTGCCCCCTGATATGCCAGCATGCCTAGCCCCGGAAGTGTAGCCAAACCATTGGCGGTCGCCCTTTGGAGCAAGAGAGTCTGGCCGGGGTTATATACAATATCGCATACTAGAGCATGGCAAGGCAGAAGCTTTAGATCTATCGGTGGTGCAGAGCAAACCTCGGGATACATACCCAAGGAGGTAGTATTGATTAGAATGTCCGTAGAAGGTAAGCTTCCATCGACGTCGTGTAAGCATATGCCCTCAGCTTGACAATTGGTCCCCCTTGCGATTTCCCCTGCCAATCTAACGGCACGTCTTTCGGTACGATTAGCGATAAGCAATCGATTGACACAAGTTAACGCCAGTTGAAAGCCAATGGCCCGGGCTGCACCGCCGGCACCCAGAATAGTAATGTTCTTACCCTCCGGCTCCTGTCTCGCTTCTTCCCGGAGAGACCGCAGGAACCCAATGCCATCAGTGTTATATCCGATTAGGCGACCCACCTTATTGTCAATGGTATTTACAGCTCCGATCAGCTGTGCCACGGGATCCACCTCGTCTAAGTAGTCCATAACCCTTTCTTTGTGGGGGATAGTGACATTCAAACCCCGGATCCCCAAGCTGCGGACACCATCTATAGCTCTTTGCAGGTGCAAAGGATTGACTTGGAAAGGTACGTACACAAAATCCTTTTGTAGAGCCTGCAAAGCAGCATTCTGCATGACCGGCGACAAACTGTGGGCAATGGGATCACCAATGACACCCAAGACACCAGTGGTGCCCGTCAGACCGCCTTTGGGCAACTCCTCTCCCCTCCCTGATCAACTACTCAACCGCTGTATGCTCGCTCTATGACTTAGCGGAGAAATCTTGTCATCGTCATGGGAAGCCATTGGCGATTCATCCAAGACAAAAACTAGGCTCCAAGCATCTTGCGCCCGCTCCACTGGTACCACCTCGATCCCCTCTAGGTCTTTGGGAATCTCCCTTTCATTATCCATGGGCACCAGCACTCGCCGCACTCGGGCCTGCATTGCTCCATATATCTTTTCTTGGATACCGCCCACTGGCTTTACTCTACCCTGTAGCGAGATCTCACCTGTAACAGCTACATCCTGGCGTATAGGTATGCCTTCCAGGGCTGAGATCAAGGCCAGGGCCATGGCTAGACCTGCCGATGGGCCATCGAGATTACCACCACCGATTACATTGACATGCAAATCATAATCAGATATCTCCTTGCCAGTTAGTTGTCTTACCACAGAGGCTGCATTAAAAACTGAGTCCTTGGCCATGGAGCCTGCGGTTTCATTAAATCTCAAAGTGCCTCTGCCCTTGGCTTTGGCTGGGAAAGCGATGGCCTCGATCTCCAGGATGGATCCGAGGAATCCCCTGACCCCTAAACCAAGGATTTTCCCTACTTCGGCGCCATTGTCTGCCTGGGTCGTCGCAAAGGGGACAAGCCGGCTGCTTTGTATGATTTCCTCCAGATCCGCCCTGGTGATTTTGACAGTTTTCTGCTCATTTGCCTTATGATCACATCGCTGTAGAGCTACACCGTAGCAATCAGCTAGCAAGCTAGCAGCCTTCCGACCCTCAATGGTATACTCGCTAATCATCTCGGCCACGGCTGGCTCGATGCTTACGTTTAGGCGTTCCACCGTATTGAGTACTATGGCCTCTATGTCCTGGCGGTTTAGCGGCTGAAAGAACACTTCGGCACAACGGGAACGCAAAGCAGGGTTTATCTCGCCGGGATCGCGGGTCGTAGCACCTATTAAGATAAAATCCGCAGGAGCTCCATCCTCAAATAGCTTCTTAATGTACTTCGGCACATTGGGATCTGTCGGATCATAGTAGGAAGAATCAAACCTAACTCGCTTGTCCTCCAGCACCTTGAGCAGCTTATTCTGGAGCATAAGATCGAGCTCGCCGATCTCATCAATGAATAAGATGCCACCGTGGGCCTCTGTAACAAGGCCCGGCTTCGGCTCCGGCACGGCACCATCGGCAAGATCCCTCTTCGCCCCTTGATAAATGGGATCGTGGACTGACCCCAGTAACGGATTAGTCACTTCTCTAGGATCCCATCTTAGGGTGGCCCCATCCACTTCTACAAAAGCTGCGTCCGATTCGAAAGGCGTATAAAGAAGCTGTTTCGCTGCTTCTAGTATCAGGCGGGCAACTGTTGTTTTACCTACTCCTGGCGGGCCATACAAAATCACATGTTGAGGGTATGGTGAAGCAATCTTGGCAAACAAAGCTTTTATGGCCTTATCTTGACCAACAACTTCCGATAGATCAGTGGGACGCAGCAATTCATTGATGGAAGCAGATAGCTTCCGCTGCTCGAGCTTCTCTAGCTCCGCGTATTTCCTTAGTGTGAGGGGATTGTCCGGGCCCCTCTCATCTCGGAGAACTTCCATTCGTACTTCTTTAATGTATTCCTCGTGGCGCTCTTGCACCCGTTCCGCTATTTTCTTTTCAAGGGATTCTTCGACTGTACGACGGGCCAAGAGATCAGCTAGGGCATCCTCCACCTCACCCAAGGCACTGGGAATTGCTTCCGGTGTGGGGGCCACATCTATAGTCGGATCCTCCAGTACTATCTTTTGCAGAGCAAGCACGCGATCTTCCAGACGGTCGGATCGCATTAGATGCAGGGCGTCAAGCTTGCCAGCTTTCATTACGAGCTTATCTGAGCCCATCAAGTTAGCCAGTAAGCCGTAGATAGCCGCGACTTGCCGTTTCAGCTGCTCTTCACCGGATAGTTTGTATCCAAGTTTTTGCTCGCCTTTAGCCACGAGTCTCCGAATAAGATTCTTCATACGCGATCCCCTTTCACCGCCGGCAATAAAGTAATTGAGCTTCTACTCCGCTTCCACCTTGACATTGAGGTTCGCCACAACCCCGGGCAGTAGTCGCACAGTCACCCCATGATCGCCTATGGTCTTGATGGGTTCCTCCAGCTGCACCCGGCGTTTGTCCAGCTCAATGCCGGTTTTCTGCTTAATTGCGGCTACCANATCACTACTAGTCACGGAGCCAAACAGCTTTCCGGCCTCACCGCTGCGGGCCGTTACCACCAGNTGCAACCCATCGAGGNTGGCTTTCATCTGCTCAGCATCGCTTCTCTCTCTTTTCTCACGGTCTTTGTCGAGACTGCGTTGATGCTGAAGGGCCCGAAGATTGCTCTTAGTTGCTTCAACGGCTAGACCTCGGGGGATGAGAAAATTGCGACCGTAGCCATCGGCTACCTTTACCTTATCTCCCCGTTTACCTAGATTCTTAACGTCCTCCAACAAGATAACTTCCATGTCTTTCACTCCTTCATCCTTAGCCTATAGGGCTTCCTCTTCTCCCAGCTTGCGGAAGTTAAACCATGTGTCTAAAACCCCAGCCCATACCACCAGTGTAGTAAACATGGGATTAAACACAAAAATTATGGCTATCCAGCGGACCAATTTCGGCACGTTGCCTTTTTCAAAGAAGAACCACATAATAGCAAGTCCCTGAAGCAAAAATAGGTAGTTAAAAAGGATCTGTAGATTAAGACCTAAGACGAACCAAATATTGGCATCCGCAGAACCTCGACCCACCAACAGCAAAGCTTGGCCCAGAATATAACCCCAGGCTAAGTACCAAGGAAAGCGCCATGTCCGAAACGGTCGGATCCACGGAAGTTTGGCGCCTATTCTGTTCAAGACGAGGCGAGCCAACCAGTAGTTGACAAAGGTCATGATTGTAGCTGTCGTCAACAACGCTGCTGGCAAGACTAGGCGCAGTAATCGCATGAGCTCATCTATGGCGTCAGCCCTCAAAAAGGGATGCTCCTGGACTCCAAACCTATCATACAGCTGCGTTGCCTGCTCCAAAGAGCGCTTCATCGCCTCAAACGATGACTCCAATACATTAATATCGAGGATCAATGTTGTTACTACCACCATCAGTACTAAGGCGATCACAGATGTGGCAGTACCAATGAGCAGAATCCTATGAGGCTTAAAACCTTCCCGCAATGCCCCTCCCATGGCTAGTCCCACCAAACCCAAAATGAGCAGGAAAATCATCGTGGGGACCATGCTGATAAGAATACCGGCTAGCAGTGCTGATGTCACTGCAACCAATATCCCAGGCCTCATACCATGCCGATAGACCAGTATGATCAGGGGAACTGGAGTAATAAAAAAAAGGTATGGCATGAAGTAGGCTCCCAAGAGGGATAATAAGACGGTAATTGCGGCCAGCATTGCTCCCTCTGTTAGGGATCGAGTGCTATTTGGTTTTCGCATCCGCTTCACCTCTTGTTATCCTGGAGATACCGTAATAATGCCGAGAAATCACCATACCACTGCTCAATCTCGTGATCCTGCTCAATATTGGCCTTGATCCTATTCTCGATCTTAATATCAAGGCGGGAAAAACTGATCCCTAACCGATTACCGAGGATAAAGCATGTTATGACGATATTCGCCAAGCCGTCGATAATGGTCTCTTCTGTGTTTTTGACCAAGCCCCGAAAGAACGTGGCCACACCAGATACCAATTCCGCCTTTAACCATTCAATGGTCTTGATATTGCGGGCAATGCCGATATCCGACTTCGGCATAGACATGCCTGACCCCTCCTGGCAAATTTATGTGTTTTAATTCTCAAAACCTAACCTGCAATGTGCGAAAAAAGGGGTAACCGCCGCGCAGTTAACCCCTTGCTGCATCTACGTTTAAATTGTGGTTACTCTGCTGTATATGGTAACAGTGCAACCTGGCGGGCACGCTTTATGGCAACGGTCATCTGCCTCTGGTGGCGTGCGCAGTTGCCGGAGATTCTACGGGGTAGAATCTTACCCCGTTCCGACAGGTAACGACGTAACCTGCCGACTTCCTTGTAGTCAACGTGATCCACTTTATCGACGCAGAAATTGCAGACCTTTCGCCTGCCTCTACGGCCCCTTCTTCTTTCCCTGGCCACAAACCTCACTCCTTCAAAAAGGGAACATCATCGAAATAGTCATCGGCCTGAGCAGCCGTCTTGCGGGTATCGCTACCTTGATCTGACTGACGACCCCAATCCAGAAATCTTACGTCTTGGGCCACTACCTCAGTCACCCACCGGCGGGAACCATCCTGGGCATCATAGGAACGCACTTGCATGCGACCGTCTACTGCCACAAGGCGCCCTTTTGCCAGGTAATTAGCGCAGGTCTCGGCCTGCTTGTCCCAAACCACTATGGGAATGAAATCTGTTTCCCGCTCCCCACTTTGGTTCGTAAATGGTCTATCTACCGCAAGGCGGAAATTAGTCACTGCTGTCCCGCTTTGGGTATATCGCAATTCCGGCTCAGCTACTAAACGACCGATCAATATAACTCGATTGAGCATCTGCGCTCCTCCTTATCAATGTCTCGGAACGGAGCTGTCACTTGAGCCGTGAGTTACCAGTCAGTCATCTTTGCGTATAAGCAGATGGCGAATGACCCCATCGGTGATCTTCACAATCCGCTCCAACTCACTGGCTGTAGCGGGCTCCGATTGAAAATCGATCACCACATAGAAGCCTTCGGTGAACCCGTTAATCTCATAGGCCAGACGTCTTTTGCCCCATCGATCGATATTGTCTATAGTCCCGTCCTCACCAGTGATAACACCGGTAAAGCGCTCCATCAATGCATCGATGGTCTCTTCTTCTAGATCCGGCTTCAAAACGAGTAAAGTTTCGTATGGTCGCACCGCAGCTCCACCTCCTCCCTATGGGCATGGCCCCAGGTCAATGCCTGGAGCAGGGATAACCAGTGTCATTATACCATTCGCCTAACACAGGTGCAACAAAGGTTTTCCTTCGAGGCAAAACACCATTATTCTGCACCGATTCGTCAGACATTAAACCTAATTAACATGACATCTCCGTCTTGAACCTCGTACTCCTTACCCTCTGAACGCAAGAGGCCTTCCTCTCTAGCCCGGCTGAAAGAGCCAAGTTGTATCAATTCTGTGGCAGATAGGACCTCCGCTCGGATAAACCCTCTTTCCATATCACTGTGGATTCGGCCCGCCGCCTGGGGAGCCTTGGTTCTCCTCGGTATTATCCATGCTCTAGTCTCGGGCCCTTTTATGGTATAAAAAGTGATTAAATCCAGTTGTTCGTAGGCTGCTTTCACCAATCGATTCAGACCCGATTCGGGGATACCCAGTTCTTTTAAGAACTCTTGTCGTTCCTCTTCGTCTAGCTCCTGTAATTCGGCTTCCAGCTGCGCCGCAATAGCTATACAACTAGCGCCTTCTCTTCGAGCCGCAGCCTGCAAAGCTCCATAGGGCTCATCTGCCGATACAGTGCCCCCACTCTCCATAATGACAGCAAATTGCTCTGAACTCACATTAGCACAGTATAACACCGGCAATGAAGTAAGTAAGAGCCATTCCCGCAGGCGCTCTTGTTCTTCCCTCGTGAGCTCAAGGCTACGGGCCGGCATCCCTTGATCGAGTTGTTTGGCAACTCGATCAACTAGTTTTAGCTCAGTCTTGTATTTTTCTTCACCGGTCTTTAGGTAGCGGTTTAGCCTCTCCTTGCGTTTCTCTAGAGATTGCAGATCTGCCAGCAGAAGCTCCGTTTGGACTATATCCCGATCCCTTAGTGGATCTAAATCGCCTTCCACGTGGCTGACATTGTCATCGTGGAAGCAACGAATCACATGGACAAGAGCATCAACTTCTCGGACATGAGCTAAGAACTGATTGCCAAGGCCCTCCCCCCGACTTGCTCCCCGTACCAAACCAGCTATATCAACAAACCGGATGGCTGCCGGCGTAACCTTTTCCGGACTAACCGCTGCGACCACCTGATCCAGCCGACTATCAGGAATTGGGACTATACCAATATTGGGCTCAATGGTACAGAAAGGATAATTGGCGGCAGCAGCGGCAGCCTGGGTCAATGCGTTAAACAGGGTGGATTTCCCCACATTGGGAAGACCGATAATCCCCATAGAATACACTAACCTTCCCCCCCCACACTGCAGCCAGGTATCTGTATGGGTAAGATGCTCAAATACCCTTCTGCAGAACAGTTTTGACAGAGCGTTCGAATCTGCGCCTAGGGATCAATACTACTCGCCCGCACTTGCGGCACTTAATCCGAAAATCCATCCCGGTGCGCATGATCTCCCACTCATCCCCCCCACAGGCATGCGGTTTTCTCATCTGGACAATGTCACCTACGTTATAAACAGGTATCATGGCCTTCCCCTTTACCGCAAGTCTGCTGATTTGCCATCATTTTGCTCAAATACATCATCACTTCCCGTTCTTTCCCTCTGAGTACTTGATGGGATGCGGCCAAGAGAGCCACTCAATACTTCATCGTCCCGCCTGACGATAAGCACCTGACGGGGATAAGGGGCCATAATCCCCTCTTCAGCGAAGCGCTCTTTGATGGCGCCTCGAATTTGCCGCTCAATTCCCCACTGCTCCATGGCTTTGGCTCTAGCTAGGATCCGGACTACTACTGCCGAATCTGTCAGATCACTTACACCTAGAATTGTCGGGCCATCAACCAATCCAGGAATCTCTGCNCGAAGATCAGCAAAGAGATCCTCCAGAATGGCCATAACCCTCTCTATGTCTTCCTCATAGGCCACACGCACATCCAGCAGAATACGCATACCGGAACCCATGAAGTTGGTCACTTGCTCTATCCGGCCATTGGGGACGATATGAAGTTCTCCGCCGAGATCTCGGATCTTGGTTACTCGTACTCCCATGTCCTCCACGATGCCGGTCACATCTCCTACACGTACATAGTCGCCAACGGAATATTGGTTCTCCATCAGGATAAAAAAGCCTGTGATCACGTCCTTGACCAAGCTCTGGGCGCCAAATCCCACGGCCAATCCCCCGATCCCAGCCGTAGCGATGATCGAGCTTGTAGGCACTCCTAACTTGTCTAGGGCTGTCATAACGCCGACAAAGTAGAGAACATACCGGACCCCACTTTGTAGGATGTTAATCAGGGTCTGATGCCGCTTTGGGTCCACATGAGAGCGGTGCTTATTTCTTCCTAGCTCGAAAACTCTATGAATTATGGAGCCTGTGATACGAACGGCTATTTGAGTCGCTCCCAATATCAGTAGAACACCGATTAGGGTACGTGCAATACCACCCATCCGTTCTGGCGTTACCAAGCCCATACACCTCTTTACTGATGAGCCAGATCGCTGCTCATAACACTAATCTCCCGCCAGCGAGGGTACGACCCTAGAAGACGGAAAAAGCTGCTGTTTTCAGCCACTACCTGTAAGGCCGCAGCCAGCTGAGGCTTAGTGCGATGACCTATAAGGTCAACGAAGAAAAGGTACTCTCCCAGCACACGCTTGGCCGGTCGTGATTCGATCCTCGTTAGATCTATATTGCGACTGGCAAAGGCACATAACTGCTCGTACAGGATACCTGCTCTATTCTCCCGCGGCGAGAAAACAATCGATGTCTTATCATCGCCTGTAGCCTGACTGTCATCTCTAGCCAACACGCAAAACCGCGTGGCGTTATCTTGGTTGTCCTGTACATCCGATGCCAAGATGGAAAGCCCATATACATCTGCGGCTGTAGTGGTACCAATCGCTGCGATCAACCCATTTGCTGAGGCAACCAAACGAGCTGCCTCTGCCGTGGAACTAGCTGCAATTAGCTCTGCCTTGGGTAAACGCTTTCGTAGATAACCCCGACACTGGGCCAATGCCTGAGGATGCGATATCACCTTTTGAATTTGGCTGAAGTCAGTACCCGGCTGTCCCAACAGGCAGTGGCGGACGGAGATGATAATCTCCGCCGCCATCTTAAGATCTACCTCATGGGCCAACATATCCAACGTCAGTGCGACTGACCCTTCTAAGGAATTCTCCAAAGGCACCACTGCTTCATCGATTCGTTCCTCAGCGGCTGCTAAAATGAGCTCTAGGATGCTGGCGGCCTGTCTATACTCCACCTCTATACCGGGAAGCAGCCGCTTCCGATAGAGTAAAGCTGCCTCTTGGGAAAAGGTTCCTTCCGGGCCGAGAAACCCTACCACTCTCGGACTAGCGTCCATCCCTCGTAGTATCCCCCTCAACGGCCCCCCGCCATCTAAGCACAGGATGTCTGGCAGCTCTTGTCTCATCCAGTCGACCCACCACGGTATAGTGCGGTGCAGTTTTGAGCTGCTCTGGCGATTCCTCGGCCTCCTTGGCAATAGCTGCCATAATGTCAATAAACTCATCCAATACTGCCTTAGGTTCTGTCTCTGTTGGTTCGATCATTAGGGCTTCTTCCACGATTAGAGGAAAATAGACTGTGGGAGCATGGATCCCGTAGTCCAACAACCGTTTGGCAACATCCTGAGCGGCAACACCTAGTGCTTTCTGTCGACTTGCTGAAAGCACAAATTCGTGCATACATATCCTCGGATAGGGCAGATGGTAGAACTCACGTAATCTCTCCATCAGATAATTGGCAGACAAAACCGCGTCCTCACTTGCTTGCCTCAAGCCCTCTGGCCCCATGGTGCGTATATAGGCATAGGCACGGACCATGACCAGGAAGTTGCCATAAAAGCCCTTTATTTTCCCAATGGCGCTGGGCCGGTCATAGTCTAAGAAATAGCTCGCCCTGCGGTCTTCACGTTTTTCCACCACCGGCGTCGGCAAAAAAGGCACCAGCATGTCCCGTACAGCGATAGGTCCTGACCCCGGTCCGCCTCCACCGTGGGGAGTTGAGAATGTCTTATGCAGGTTAAAGTGGACGATATCGAAGCCCATATCCCCCGGACGACATTTCCCTAAGATCGCGTTGGCATTGGCCCCGTCATAGTAGAGGAGACCGCCGGCTGCACGTACCATATCGGTGATTGCAAGAATCTCCTCATCGAAAAGCCCCAGAGTATTGGGATTGGTCAGCATTAGGCCTGCTGTCTTGGGCCCTACTAATCTCTCTAAATCCTTAACACTGACTCCGCCCCGCTCGTTGGAGGGTACTTCCACAACCTTATACCCACACATAGCAGCACTAGCGGGATTTGTGCCATGGGCAGCATCCGGAATAATGATCTCATCTCTCTCATCCTGGCCAAGACTGTGGTGATATGCTTTGATCAGCATCAAGCCGGTCAACTCACCGTGGGCTCCAGCGGCCGGTGTCAAAGTAGCTCGATGGAGGCCTGCGATCTCACAAAGATGCTGTTCTAGTTCATACATCAGCTGTAAGGCCCCTTGCACGGTTTCCTCCGGCTGATATGGATGTAAGTTAGCAAATCCGGCCAGTGAAGCGAGGTCCTCGTTGACTTTCGGGTTGTACTTCATGGTACACGATCCCAAGGGGTAGAACCCTACATCTACACCGTGGTTGCGCCGAGATAAGCCAACAAAATGTCTGACAACCTCAAGTTCACTTAGCTCCGGTATAGGAGCTGGCTCTTCCCGCAGATACTCCCCGGGAATCAAGTCTTTTAAAGGCTGAGCTGGAACATCCAGATCGGGCAATAGATAAGCCCTTCTTCCTGGAGCACCTCGTTCCATTAAAAGGGGAAATTCCTTTCTAGGACTCATCATTTGACCTCCTTTAGAACCTGGAGGAGATGCTCGATCTCATCGGCAGTCCTAGCTTCCGTTACGCAAAAGAGTAAAGCATTCTCCCATTCTTTTCGTTCTGGATATACCTTAGCTAGGGGGACCCCACCGATAATCCCCTCACCCAAAAGTGCCTCATTTACTTTCGACCAATGTACTGGCGGTTTCACGGCAAACTCGTGATAAAACGGCCCGGGAAACAGCATTTCCCAACCGGGTAAGCGACATATCTGGTCTTGTGTAAAATGGGCTTTCTGAGCACACTGGTTGGCTACTTCTCGGAGGCCTTCTTTACCCAGGAGAGCCAAATAGACTGTTCCCATCACAGTTGAATGGGCAGCATTAGTGCATATATTCGATGTGGCCCGGTGCCTACGAATATGTTGTTCCCTGGTTTGCAGGGTCAAGACAAAACCCCGATTGCCATCTTGGTCTTGGGTTTGTCCCACAATCCTGCCCGGCATACGTCGAACATGCTTTTCCTTTACTGCCATAAAACCAAAGCTCGGTCCCCCAAAGGCCGGTGGATTGCCTAAAGGCTGTCCATCACCGACAACGATATCAGCTCCGTAGGCTCCCGGTGGTTTCAACACTCCTAAGGATATGGGATTGACACAGGCAACAAATAAGGTGGGCGTATCTTCTAGCAAGGCACTTATCTCTTCCGCTGGCTCTAGTAAACCAAAGAAGTTCGGTTGCTGCAGCAAGACCGCGGCGGTTGCCTTGCCCAAAAGTGGCCGCAATGCATCTATGTCCGCCAAGCCCTGTTTTGTGGGGGCCACAACTAGTTCGGCATCGACAGCCTGAAGATATGTCTCAACCACTGCCCTATAGTCAGGGTGTAAACTCTCAAAGGTAATCACCTGATTGCCACCGGTTATGGCAATAGACATCAGGGCTGCTTCCGCCAATGCTGTGGCTCCGTCATAAAGAGATGCATTGGCCACATCCATATCGGTCAACTGACAGATCAGAGTTTGATACTCAAAAGTAGCCTGTAAGACTCCCTGGCTAATCTCTGCTTGGTACGGGGTATATGCCGTGACGAACTCAGCCCTGTTGGCCAAGTGGGGTACCGCACTGGGAATGAGATGCTGATACACTCCGGCCCCCAAAAAAGACGTGTAATCTGNTAAAGATATATTGCGATCCGCCAGCTCCTGGACGTGACGCACCAGCTCGCTTTCACTTAAAGCTGGCGGCAAATTCAGATCGGTCTTAAGGGATATCTCCTGGGGAATATCCGCAAACAAGTCGGCTATGGAATCCACCCCTATGGCCGATAGCATCTCCCGCCGCTCCGGCGGCGTTAGGGGTAAGTAAGGATAACCCATGGGCTCCTTCGCTCCTTAGTTACGTATTGGTTCGCTCTACGGATGTGCGGCCAATCTGGCCATACCCCGTCTTATGCTTCTGACTCTAGCTGCGTCCCGTACTCAGCAGCCGATAACAACGTATTGAGCTCTTCTGAGTTGGAGGGGGCCAACTTGACCAACCATCCTTCACCGTAGCAATCATCATTTACGAGTTCGGGACTATCGTTCAGGGATTCATTGATAGCCACGACCTTACCCCCTATTGGGGCGTATATATCAGANACGGCTTTGACAGATTCAATAACTGCCATGCCCTCGCCTTTCTCATATTCGGCGCCGATGGTCGGCAGTTCGGCAAAAACGATATCCCCCATCTCGTCTTGAGCAAAGTCAGTTACTCCAACGACTACGCCATCGTCCTCAACCCGAACCCACTCGTGACTCTCCGCATAGCGCAAATCTGCAGGTATTTTCATCAATCAAATCCTCCTCATCTATGAACTGGCTTTGTTCCTACTNAGTGACAACTACATCCTTGACCCTTGAAGGCATGAAGGGTACCTGAACAATCCGTGCCGTCACTGGCCTACCCCGTATGATTACTTCGATAGCGGTGCCTTCCTGACTCACGGCTTCATCCATGTATGCCAACCCTATAGGTACATTAAGGGACGGCGAAATGGAACCACTAGTTACTCTGCCCCGAACTTGACCGTTGACTGTTATCGAATAGCCACTTCGAGCGATACCTCGCCCTTCTACCTGAAAGCCTACAAGGCGCCGCTCAAGGCCCTTTGCTTTGGATTCTGCCAAAGATGCTCGCCCTATGAAATCTTTACCCAGTTTGACTGCCCAACCAATCCCTGCCTCCCACGGATTGGTGCTTTCATCGATATCATTTCCATAAAGAGTATACCCCATCTCCAGCCGCAGAGTATCCCGGGCACCAAGTCCTACCGGCTTTATCCCAACGGTACCGGCTACCCCCATGAACCGATCCCACCAATGGTTCGCCTTTTCTTTAGGCAGGTAGATTTCGTAACCAATCTCCCCGGTGTAGCCTGTTCGGGAGACCATCATCTGGCCATCGTCACCCATTAATCGGAATGACATGTACGAAAGATCAGTCACATCCAGACCCACTGCCTGCATAGCCTTGGGGGCCTTTGGTCCCTGTACTGCCAGGATGGCTCGCTCCTCGCCCACATTCACAATATCTACAGAACCCCGGTAGGGTGGCTTGTCTGCCAATGAGCGGAGCCATTCTAGATCTTTGCCAGTATTTGAAGCATTCACTGCCAAAGTAACACAATCTGCGTGGCGGTAGACCAGTAGATCATCGATGATTCCCCCGCTCTCATTGCACAATAGAGTGTATTGAGCCCGGCCCGGAGCTAACTTATGCACATCATTACTCATCACGTACTGAACAAAATCTAGTGCCATAGGCCCAACGATATTTATCTCACCCATATGAGATAGATCAAACAATCCACAAGCCTGGCGCACTGTAAGATGCTCATCGACAACTCCNCTGTACTGAACAGGCATTTCCCAACCGCCGAATTCGGTAAAACGCGCCCCCAGTACCTCATGTTNGGCCNGCAAGGGCGTCACACGCGCAGCCATATATAGACCTCCTCATTTTCTATGGACCCCGTCCGCCGTTAATACCTTAGTATTAGGTGTCGGCGGTCTTTTCCCTGCACACTACAGCCGAGTCAAATGACCAATGGAGGCACCCCCATGGCCGATTCCCCATATCCTGGTGATAGACAAAGTAGTGTACCCTTAATTAGATAAGAAACCAAACCGTGCCCTAGCTACAAATGTCAGCCCTGCAGGAAGAAAGAAGGGTAGATATGTGTCGGATCATGCAACTGCTAGTGAATCCCTGGCTGAAGAGGAAACAACGAACTGTTATTCTGGTCTGGAAACGTCGTAGCCTTTAGGGGTTAATCGAACAACCTCATCACTACGCGATGGTAAACCGGCCCTTGCAGGGCCGGATTGCCGTACTACACGTAAACAGGTGTGCACCAACCCCGGTGTTTGCCCACCCTGCCTTTGACCACATCAAAATAGTAGGCTTGAATACGCCGACTAATGGGACCGATAGTGCCATCCCCCACAAGGCGATGGTCAATCTCCGCAATCGGGCAAATCTGGGCCCCCGTCCCCACAAAAAACGCCTCATCGGCCACGTATAGTTCTGTCCGATCAATCGGCCGCTCAATTACGGGAATTCCCAAATCCTCATGAGCCACATGCAAAATAGTGCTGCGGGTGATGCCTTCAAGGATATCGGCAGTAACGGGACTTGTGATCAGCTTTCCATCTCTGACAAGGAAAATGTTCTCAGCGCTGCCTTCCGATACATGGCCGTCAGAAGTGAGAAATATCGCTTCGTCATACCCGTCCTGCAAAGCCTCATCTTTGGCCAAGGCAGCATTAACATAGGCGCCGTTAATCTTGGCGCGCATAGGGATCATATTATCCTCGAGATGGCGCCACGATGACACTCGGGCCCTGAGGCCTCGCTCCATGTCGAGATAATCTCCAAAGGGTATGGAGAACACTAGAAAATCATCATCCAAGCCAGAAAGCCTTACACCTATGGCCGGTGTGGATTTGTAAAATACCGGGCGAACATAAACATCCTCCCGATCTCCGTTACGCCTTAGGAGATCTAAGGTGATCTGACAAAGCTCGTCCGCTCCGTACCCGGGTTCGATGCGGAGAATCTTGCACGAGTCCAGTATCCGTTGGTAGTGCTCCCGCATGCGAAAAACTAAGAGCTGGTTCTCTTCTTCAGACCAATACCCCCTGATCCCTTCAAAACAGGCAGTACCATAGAGAAAAGCATGGGTCATAACACTGATCTTTGCATCTTCCAAGGGTACGAAACCTTTCTGAAAGAACGCGTACCTTGCCATTACGAATTCGCCTCCTCTGAACACAACCGCCCTTGGTGACGGAGTTTCTAACTATTTCTCTCTAATCCCCCCAAACCCTCTTTCCAAAGGGCCTAGAGCGACAGTTCCCTCATTTTGCTTTCGCTCAAGAAGCCTTGCCAGATACCCCTACCCGAATAAATCTGTCCTGGGGTTTATAGACAGTCTTTTGAATCAACTCCCGCTGTATAATCCGATCAGCAATCTTGATGATCCGCCACAGTTGCACCTCATAGCCCTGCCGACCTCTTTTTTCCTCCACAACGGTACCAGGCAGCAACGTCGGATCAAGGCGCCGTACCACCCCTGGCTCCAAGACACGAACAATCCTGCTATCCAACTCCACAACACGATCTGGCGGTGCGTCAGAAAAAACCTTTATCATGAGGCGGTCATTCTCAACTCTAGCCCAAAGTAATACCCCATAGGCCGAGTTGTTCTGAAAGGCCAAATCCATGTAGTCATAGGCCACCGCGGCATCCCGCCCTAGGGGCACGTATCCGACGGGAAGCGAGTGGGGAGATCGAATAGTCACATTTAAGCCAGCCAACAGCACCGCGTTGTATAGCGTTGTTGATACCTGACACACCCCACCCCCGATACCTGGTAGGAGTTCTCCATCCACGATTACCGGCGCAGCTTTGTATCCTTCGGAATCAACGCGGGGGCCGACATGTTTGTTGAAGCTAAACGATTCACCTGATTTAATTACCACTCCCTGGAGCTCTCCTGCAGCCAGGTGGATATTATTGGCTCGGTTTTCATCTCGGGGATCGAAGGTTGTGGTAAACTGCGCTATGGGCCGCCTGATGTGCAGATTATAGGCATCTTCGGTGCTAAAATCCGGCACTACTATCTGGGGAGTGATTCGTACTACACGGTCATATGGCCGGGTAGAAGCGGTTATGACCTCGTTGGCCAGTTGACTTATGTCTACCCTCTGGCCGGGCCAGCCTGGAATAATCTCTATCTCGTCATCGGGGGTTACGGTTATACGAGCATCAATAGGGGGGATATTGGCACTAACAGCTATTTTACGTAAGGCGGAGACTAGCCTGCCTTGGTCCACTGACACAATATGGGGAATCTCCCAGCCTTGGGTTTGGCTCTGCAGATGATCTGCCAATCGTCTGACCAGATTCCCTTGCCTGCCTATCTGGAAAGCAGAGATCAGAATACTCTCGAGATCTGTCGTGACGCCAATCTGTGAAGGAACAACATCCCACTGCATCGACCCATACACGATTGTCACCGGCTTATCGGTAATCTGTTCAAGATAACCAGCCAGGTAACTCGAGGCTTCGCCATAGGTCAGGCCTCCAACGTTTATTGACGCCACCCTAACCCCCTGAGCTATTGCATCCGAGGTGAAATATGAGGTTACAAAGGCATACCCCACCGTTGATATACATGCGATGATCAAAGCCGCCATCATCAGCAATAAGACCGGGCGGCGCAAACGAATCACTAGGTACACGAGGTCTCCTCCTTCCGGGGCATGGCCCCGCCTCCCCCACCGAGTATGGCAAGGTGCGATACTGCTTGCGTATAGTTGACAGAAGGAGCAAGGAATCCCTCCCGCGCCTGGCTGATTAGCGGCGAGTTATGTAGATCAATGCAATTATGACGATAGCAACGATGAGCCAAGCTATTGGAGTTACTCTACCAACAGGAGAATCAGCTAACTCCCTACGAGCCATCACTCGCTGCAACTTGTTTGCTTGCTTTAGGTTTTCGACGGCTTTCTGGATATCTCCCTTCTGCTTGTAAACAACCCCAAGATTATGGTACGCGGTAGCATACTGAGAGTCACAGTTGATCGCCTGTTGATAGTAGGCGATGGCCTGCCCGAGATCTCCGGCTTCTCGATAGACGTTGCCAAGGTTGCTGTACGCCTGGGCATATTGAGGGTCAAGGGCTAGGGCTTTTTCGAAATACGCCTTAGCATTTATCATATCTCCACGTCGGGCAGAGATGATCCCCAATTTATTATAGGCGAAGGCAGATTCTCCGTCTATCTCCATCAAAGAATTTAGCGCCTCCAGGGCCTCGTCTAGATTGCCTATCTCAGTTGAACGATTGATCTGTCGTTTAAGCTCCATGGACTTTTCTTCGGCCATCAGTGATCCAGAGCCTGCTGCGATGCCAGGTCTGGCACCTCCCATTTTTGTACCTATTATATCGCACCCTAGTCATGTTATCTAGAGTGGACACTGATTCAAAGCCAACCTCTGGCCACTATGGCCGCTTGTTTTGTAATCTACGAAGCCACCTGCGCACAAAATAGATTATTGTCTGCAAGACATAAAGGCATCCGAGATAACCGAAAACTGGGTAGAGAAGCCCGATTAGGGCACTAAATCCCGTAAAAGAGAGTGCCAGGGCTAAGATAAGTAAACCCACTATGGTGGAAAGCTGTGATTCCCTCCCCAACCGCTTAGTGACTGCAAATAGATTCGTTGCTGCAGTAGTCACCATGGCTGACCAGATGATAATAGCATAGCAATCTCCTAGCAGAGGATGTACGTCAGTGGTGATCCATGCCATGGGTACCGGGTTATCAACAGCCGCTGACCCGGCTCCCCAGATGGCTAAGGTATTAGCTAGAATAAGCAGGCCAAGGAGCATTCCACCCAATACTCCACCCCAAAGGGCGCTCTTCCTATTGGATAAGGAAGCAGCAAGAGGTATGCAAGCTGCTATACCTAGCAACGAATTATAAGATAGATAAGTAAATGCCGCCATCCACCACTTGGGCACCAGAGGTGATGGAAGGGCTTTCCAAAAGGCATCAATACCCACTTCTGTCAATGATGGCCACAACCTTACCAAACCGATTATCCCCAGGCTCATGGCGAATAATATGATCCCTGGCACTAGCACGGCGTTTACCCACAGCACCCCTCCTATGCCAACGTATGCGCTTAAGCCAACCACAAGCGCTGTGCCCAAGACGCCTACAAGGAAAGGTAAACCCCATTGCTGGGTGGCCAAGGAGCCGGCCCCCGCCAACATGACCCCAACACCTGCCAAAAGGAAACAGGTTACGATAACATCATAATATCTTGCGCCTTTCGTTCCACATGTTATCTCCAAGATGTGTCTATAGGAACCATGAGCTGTGGTTTGGGCCAGCGTGAAATTGCAGGCCCCCATGGATACAAAGCCCACAGTAACTATTCCTATTCCTATCAGGCCCCAGATGCCATAGGTATTGAAGAAGGTCAACGCTTCATGACCAGAAGCAAACCCGGCACCTACTACAGCCCCAACGAAAGTGGCTGCCATGTACCATGACATGCCCTTCACGGTCATCTCTCGCCCCTCATCTTCCCTCGATAGTCAGCCTCCTTACATGTATAGGCGAGGATGATTCGTCATATACTTCACTGTAAGTGATTAGGCACTAGGGGTGGTGGAGTTGAACAAAATCCTGGGGGTAGACAGCAGTCCAGAGGACATAACCCGAGTCCATGTTGATGACCCGCAAGCTACTGAGGCCCTCACCAAGGATCTCTGGGGGTTTCTCCACAGACGGCTGGATCCGTATCAAAAACCGCTGCTCATCCTATGTATAGGTACGGACCGCTCCACTGGGGATTGCCTAGGCCCTCTGGTAGGGGCGAAGCTTTGTTCTTTGGGTACCCTGCCTCCCGCAGTACGGGTTTTGGGCACTCTGGAAGAGCCTATTCATGCAGCCAACCTAGATGCATGTTTGCATATGCTCCGGCGTGAAAACAACTTTGCCTACATACTGGCCCTGGATGCATGCTTAGGCAAGAGCGAGAATATCGGATATATCACTGTCAAAGATGGACCGTTGAAACCTGGCACTGGGGTAAACAAAAACCTGGCCGAGGTCGGCGCCTGCCACATGATCGGAGTTGTCAATGTGGGAGGCTTCATGGAGTACTTCGTATTGCAGAATACCCGCCTGAGCTTAGTGGTACGAATGGCCGATGTAATGGCAAACGCTCTGGCGGGCGTGTTGAGTCTGTATTGGGAATCTTTCTATCCCCACCTGTCCAGGGACTGGGGCTCGAATCTCCCGGCCTCTACCATCAGCACCGGAGGGTGGGCAGCGAATCATGCAGCTCCCTCCCGAGCCGACTAGGTGCCCATTCCGCTCTTGAATTATCACCTACCTGCTTTGGTCGTGTTGCCTTTATCACAGGTGGTAGTAACTCCTCCTCGATGCTCAGCGATCAAAGATGGAACGGTTGTTCTCACATCTCAATCCACGCCCCCGCGTGGGGGCGACCAATGGGTTAAAATACTTAGCTCGAATACACCTAGTTTCAATCCACGCCCCCGCGTGGGGGGCGACGATGCTGTCTCCACCACGTTT
>JGI24707J26582_10000135_pt1 | contig 49861 bp, 55 predicted proteins | sample BioPla1DNA1_FD_26582 | JGI IMG/M metagenome (IMG submission 26582)
CAGATATATTTTCTTTATTCTTAATAATCCTAATGTAGAGTTTATTAACTAGTTCAAGTAATAAATTTTCAAAGATCTTTTTTGATTCATAAATATAATATGTTTTTTTACAAATCTTGATTTAAGATTCCTTTTTCTATGACTTTCAAGTTTATTTAATTTCTACTTGATTTTTCATAGTAGGTCTCCTAATTCAAATCAACATTAACAGTAATCCAAGTATCGCTATCTTTTAATTTAAGCTTTAATACCCCTTTATATATTACAGGATTTTCTAAAGGATTATATGCTACAAAGAATAAACTTCCTTTGTCTTTATCTTTTATTTTCTTTCCTAAAATATTTTCATATTTCATTGAACTTATAGATGAATCTAACGCTTCAAATACATCATTATTATCTGTAACATATTGTGCACTTTCTAGCTCAATTACATCTCCCCATAAAGAAACAGTTTCTAAATTAAAGATATACACTGCTACAGTTGATGGTAATAAGTATTCACTAGTAACTCCACCAATAGTTTCACTCATTGTTTCTCCAGTAATTTCAAAAGCACTAGAAACACTCATCTTATATGTTTTACCATCAGTAATAATATCATCTGCCTTATATATTAACAAATTAGCATCGCCTTGATGAGTATTTAAATCAAAACTAAATTTTTGATTATCAAAATCTATAGTTAAATCAATATTTCTAGCAGTTTTTTCTTTTACTGGAATAAAAATATTCGCAAAATATTGTGAATCATTTGATATTAAATCAAAAACTACATTTTGTCTTCCTAAATAATATGATTTATTTTCTAATTTTTTAACATAATCATCTACTTCATTAAGTTTTATATTTTCACTTGTTACAAAATGATCTAATGAAATATTAGTAGATGCAGGTGCAGTAACTTTAATTTTTGCGATTATAAAATTAAATGGTACTCCGTCTATTTTAAATACTCTATAATCAGCTAATTCAAATTTTATGTCACTTAAATTTGTAGTTTGTTCAGGTTTATCTTGATTACCTATTTCTGGCAAGGTATTGTTTTCAACTAAATCAGTTTTATTCTTAAGTTTTACATTGTAAAACATTAAGAAAACTATTGCGATTATAATAATAACTGCAACTAAAATTAAAAACTTCGCTTTTAAATTTCTATTCTTCATGGTTACCTTATATTATACAATATTTAACAAGTTCTAAAAATATGTAAGTAATTAAAAAAGACTTAATCATATTGATTTAGTCTTTTTTATGTGGTTTTTATAAACATAATATATAAATGATATTACATAATTATCCTAAATATCATGTATAGTACTCCATTATCAAATTTATAATTTAATACATACATTATGCTTCCAATAACAATTATAATATTTGAAATAATATCAATCTTATTCATTTTATAGTTATATCCCTTCAAATTATATAATGTTTTTTTACTCAATCCCTCTTGGATTATTCTTTGAAAAATTCCATCCATCATTACACATATCATCAATATTGTATTTTGCTTCCCAATTTAGTAATTCTTTAGCTTTAGTAGTATCAGCATAACATGATGCAATGTCTCCTGCTCTTCTATCAAATATTTGATATGGAATAGGGATTCCACAAGCTTTTTCAAATGCTTCTCTAACTTGAAGAACTGAATAACCATTTCCTGTTCCTAAATTAACAGCTTCTACACCTTTATTATTTAATGCATATTCTATAGCTTTAATATGACCAAGCGCTAAATCAACAACATGAATATAATCTCTTACACCTGTACCATCAACAGTATCAAAATCATTACCCCACACTCTTAAAAACTCTCTTTGACCTGTTGCAACTTGTGCAATATAAGGAACAAGATTATTAGGAATTCCTACTGGAGTTTCTCCTAACAAACCACTTTTGTGTGCACCAATTGGGTTAAAATATCTTAAAAGTAATATGCTCCAATCATTATCAGAAACATAGATATCTTCTAATATTCTTTCATTAAATAATTTAGTTGTTCCATATGGATTTGTAGTACTAAGTGGGAAATCTTCACTTATTGGTAGTTTTTCAGGATCGCCATAAACAGTTGCACTGGAACTAAATACAACAGTTTTACATCCATATTCACTCATTACCTCATATAAGTTTAAACTTCCAGCAATATTATTTTGATAATAAGTAATTGGTTTTTCTACAGATTCTCCAACAGCTTTATATCCTGCATAGTGAATTACAGCATCAATTTTGTTTTCTTCAAATACTTTTTTTAATCCTTCTTTATCAAGAATATCTGTTTCATAAAATTTAGGTCTAACCCCTGTTATAGTCTTAATCCTATCTAAAACTACTTCTTTAGAATTATAAAGATTATCTAAAACTACTACTTCATAACCTTCATTAATAAGCTCAACTACCGTATGACTACCAATAAAACCTGTACCACCTGTAACTAAAATTGTCTTTTTCATAAAAACCTCCCTATTTGCTTTCTTTCATTTCACTTAAACTAGACCAATATATAAGACCAGCCATAATTACCATAACTACTATAGCTGATATAACTTCAAAATTTAATGCACTTATTTTATTAAAATAAAACAATTGATAAGCAGATCCTACTAATAAGCCCATAATACCCATATACGTCGCTTGATGAAACTTTTTAAGTAAAAAACTTATTAATTTAGCACCAAGCAATAATCCTACAGCAGCTCCTAATCCAGTAGGTATTAATAATGGAATATTCATATTATTGATAACTCCAAAATAAATTGTTTGATACATACCCATTACAATAAGTAACATACTTCCACTAATTCCTGGAATAATCATTGTAGCTGTTGCTACTGCCATAGAACCAAATATTGCAATAAATGACATTGGTGTAAGAGTTGTAAATAAAATACTTCCTGCTTCTTTATCAGCATTTACAAAGCTCAAAAAAATCATTAATACTAAAGTTGCAATAAAAGCAATAATTGAAGATACTGATAACTTTTTATTATCAGAAATAGCCTTTGAATATATTAAAGGTAAACTACCAATAATAATACCAATAAATGCAAAATAAGTTTGTAAAGGATAATGTAAGAATAACAACTCCATAACTTTACTTAAACCTAAAATCCCAATTACAACACCAATTCCTAAAGGAATTAAAAAATCTAAATTTTTAAGTATTGTTTTTATATTAATTGTGATACATTCCATTAACTTATCATATATATTAAATATTATTGCAATTGTACCACCGCTAACTCCAGGTATTACATTAGCAACACCCATTGCTATTCCAACTAAAACCAATCTAATTTTTTTCATAATAATCTCCTAAAATAATCGGCTGATATCTTGCCATGTCGCAAAAACCATAAGTGATATCATTAAAAGCCAGCCAATGGTCATAATAACAGTTTCAATAGTTTTATTCAATTGCTTATCAGTAATCCATTCAAACAAAGTAATTAAAGCTCTTCCTCCATCAAGTATAGGTAAAGGAAGTAAATTAAATATTCCAACGTTTAAAGAAAACACCGCAATTAACATCATAAAATTTGAAATACCTAAAGAAGCAGTCTCTTTTGTAACTGTATAAATACCAACAGGACCTGATAGTTGATCTAAGCCTTTTCCAGAAAGTAATCTTACTAAAGATATAAATAATGCTTTAGTAATATCTGATAAATAAGAAGCACCATACTTAAATGCATTTAATAAATTTATTTCAACAATTTCTCCTGGAGGTATTAAAATACCAACTAAATAAACATTATCTTCTTCATAAAACTTAGGCGTAACTTTAAATTCTAGAGTTTCTTCTCCTCTTAAAATAGTATATGTAATTTCATCTTTTTCCATTTGAGTAAAAGGCAAAATATCATAAAAGTTATCAGGCTTTATGACTGTTCCATCATTTAAAGTAACTTTAACAATATAATCACCTTCCATAAATCCAGCACTTTCTGCAGGACTATTTTCCATTACCCCTGCAACAATAGGTTTTGGTGATTCTACATAAACTTTTTCAGCTAAAAAAACAGAAGACATAACAATCCAAGCAAGCATAAAATTCATAAAAACTCCTGCAAGCATTATTATGATTTGCTTCCATTTATCAATACCTTTTATTGTTCTTTCATAAGGGACTACAATTCCTCTATCATCTTCATCTTCTCCAGCCATAGCTACAAAACCACCTATAGGTAAAGCTCTTATACTATAAACTGTCTCATTCCATTTTTTACTAATTAATTTAGGTCCCATACCTAAAGAAAATTCATAACAATATACATTAAATAATTTTGCTGTAATTAAATGCCCCAATTCATGCATTATTATAATTACAGACATTAATAATATAAAATAAATAATACCCATTAATTTTCACCTTTAATTAAACTATTAACATAATTTCTTGTTTTAATATCAGAATCAATTAATTCTTCTAAACTTGGATTTTTTATAAATTCCATATCGTTTACAGCTTTAAAAACTAATTCTTCAATTTCTAAAAATGATATTAATCCATCTCTAAATGCTTTATTAGCAATTTCATTAGCCGCATTTAATATCGCAGGAAGATTACCTTTTTTTCTTCCTACATCATATGCTAGCTTTAACAATGGAAATCTTTCAAAATCCATTTCTTTAAAATTTAAACTCTTTATTTGAGAAAAAGAAAAATCACTCTCAAACTTTAATCTTTCTGGATAAGATAATGAATACATTATAGGAATACGCATATCCGCATTCCCTATTTGAGCCATTATCGATCCATCAATGTATTCTACCATAGAATGAACATAGCTTTCTTTATGTAACACTACTTCAATATCATCATAATCAATATCAAATAAGTAGTGAGCTTCTATAACTTCAAAACCTTTATTCATCATTGTAGCACTATCAATAGTAATTTTTGCTCCCATTGCCCAATTAGGATGATTTAGTGCATCTTTTACACTAACATTCTTTAATTCATCCCTACTTAAATCTCTAAAAGAACCACCAGAAGCAGTAATAATTATCTTTTTAACTTGTTTAATATTATTACCTAATAAACACTGTAATATAGCTGAATGTTCACTATCTATAGGAAATAACATACATTCATTTTTCTTTAATGCTTTATTTACTATTTCACCTGCAACAACTAATGTTTCCTTATTAGCTAAGGCTACATCTTTTTTATTTTCAATTGCATTTAATGTAGGAATAAGACCTACAAAACCAACCAATGCATTCACCAATAAATCATAATTTTCTAATTTAGCTAATTTAACTAAGCCTTCATCTCCATAATAAAAAGTAATACTTGGATACTCCTTAGATAGCATCAAAGCATCTTCTTTTAAAGAAACACATACAATATTACAATTAATCTCTTCAATTAATTTTCTACAAACTTCTATATTTCTTCCTATACTAAAAGCTACAATTTCAAATTTATCCTTATTTTTTTTAACAACATCTACAGTCTGCAAACCAATAGAGCCTGAAGCTCCCAATAATACTAATCTTTTCATAAGTCACCTACACCAATAAATTAAACATATAAAATATTGCATATGAATAAATAATTGTAAATAATAAACTATCTAGTCTATCAAGTACTCCTCCATGTCCAGGAAAAACACTGCCAAAATCTTTTTTATCAAAATGTCTTTTTATTGAACTAAAAGCTAAATCTCCTAATTGAGAAACAATTGGAATAGTTAAAGACAAGAAAATTGTTACATAATAAGGTATTTTTAAAAATATTAATCCAAATACTAAAGATACCGCAAAACCAGATACATAACCTCCAAATGCACCTTCCCATGTTTTATTAGGAGAAATTCTTGGAATCATTTTATGTTTACCATATTTTACTCCAGTAAAATATGCCATTGAATCAGTTATATAACAAGCAAAACCTATATAAAAAATATAAAATATACCCATATCGTAGATTGCTATAAAACCTTTACATGCAATAGTTATTATTATTGATATTAAAAACACATAAGATAAGCTATCGATATCAAGTATATTACTTACAATAGATATAAAAAATAAACCAATTATAAATAATGATAACATCGGAAGATAATAATTATCATTAACGTTATACATAATCACAATAGAAAAAAACGTAAGAATTGTTAATAACCAATCAGGCTCTTCACTTCTTAAAGAAACTGTTTCATATGATGCAATAGCACAAAGAGTGAAAATCAAGATTCTTAAAGGAATACCTCCATAAATAATTGGTGGAATCAATATAGCAAGTATAGCAAATGCTGTAATAATTCTTTGTTTCACTACTTCACTCCTCCAAATCGTCTATCACGTTTTTTAAATTCATCCAAACATTTTTTAAATGATTCAGGAGTAAATTCAGGCCAAGCTTCTTGTACAAAAATAAGTTCACTATAAGCAAGTTGCCACAATAAAAAGTTAGAAATTCTTTGTTCTCCACTAGTTCTAATCATAAGATCAACTTCTGGAAAATCTTTTGTATATAAGTAATTATTAAAATTATCTTCAGTTAATTCTAAACTATTATCATTTTTATATTCATCTAGAAATTTATTAAAAGCTCTAACTATTTCAAATCTAGAACCATAATTCATCGCAAAATTCAAAATCATACCAGTGTTTTTTGAAGTTTGTTCCATAGCTTTATTAAAAATTTTAGCAGTATCTTTTGGAATATCTTCCATTTCACCTATCATAGTAATTTTGATGTTTCTTTCCATCAATTCTTTCATAAACTTATCGAAAAAAACAAAAGGCAATTTCATTAAATAGTCTATTTCATCCTTTGATCTTTTCCAATTTTCAGTACTAAATGCAAACACAGTTAATACTTCAATTCCTTCATCATTAGCAGCTATTGCAATATTTCTGACATTATCAGTGCCGACTAAATGGCCTTGAGTTCTTGGATAACCTTTTGCCCTCGCCCATCTACCATTACCATCCATAATAATAGCCACATGTTTTAACTTGTTCATAAAAAAATCCTCATTTTCTAGATAATTATAACATATAAATAGTTTACATAATAAAACTCTCGTATGAGAGTTTTAATCTACTATCTTTTTTTCTGTTTCTACATCAAATACATGTATCTTATCAACATCAATTAATAAGCCGATTTCATCACCAACTCTTGCCTTAGTTTTAGGATCAACCCTTGCAGTTAAACTATTTCCTAATAAATCAAAATATAAGAATACTTCAGATCCAACCATTTCATAAACAGATACTTTTACATTAAGCTTTTGTTTTAAAGGTTTTAATGATAATTCTGGATCAAATAAGTTTTCAGGTCTAATACCCATAATTACTTTTTTACCATCACAACCTTGTTCTTTTAAAACTTTTGTTTTAAAATCAGGAATTTCAATTTCATGACCTTCAAATGATAAGTAACCTTTATCATTTTTTATTGTAAATAATGATTCAATAAAGTTCATTTGAGGAGAACCAATAAAAGAAGCCACAAATAAGTTGTCTGGTTTGTCATATAAATTTGTAGGTGTATCTACTTGTTGCATAATTCCATCAGACATAACTACAATTCTTGTTCCTAAAGTCATTGCTTCAGTTTGATCATGAGTAACATAAATAATTGTTGCATTTAGTCTTTGATGTAACTTTGAAATTTCTGTTCTCATTTGAACTCTTAATTTAGCATCTAAGTTACTTAAAGGCTCGTCCATTAAGAATACCTTAGGACTTCTAACAATTGCTCTACCCATTGCAACTCTTTGTCTTTGTCCTCCTGATAATTGTTTAGGTTTTCTATCTAATAATGGTCCTAAATCTAATATTTCAGCTGCTTCTTCAACTTTTTTCTTAATTTCATCTTTTGGTAATTTTCTCAATTTTAAACCAAAAGCCATATTATCAAATACTGTCATATGTGGATATAATGCATAGTTTTGAAATACCATTGCGATATCTCTATCTTTAGGTTCAACATCATTCATCAAAACACCATCAATGTATAATTCTCCACTTGTAATATCTTCAAGTCCTGCAACCATTCTTAGTGTAGTAGACTTACCACAACCAGAAGGTCCAACAAAAATGATAAATTCATTATCATCAATTTCTAAATTAAAATCCTTTACCGCTTTAAATCCATTTGGATATACTTTATTAATATTTTTTAATGATATATGTGCCATATAAATTCTCCTTATATTTAATATGATAATGCCTTACAAAATAAAAAAATATGGTTAAAATAACCAAATTTTTATAATAAATATAAATTACAACCTATACTTAAATAATAACAATATTCTTAAAATTAATGCATCATCAAATTTTCTAACATCTAAATTAGTTGTTCTTTGTATTCTATCTAATCTATAAATTAAGGTATTTCTATGTAAGAATAACTCTCTAGAAGCTAAAGCTATATTTAAATTACAATTAATAAACACATTAATAGTTAACACATCATCTTCATTAAGCATGCTTAAATCATAATGATTATTTAATTTCTTTATTTGTTCATCACTAAAACTACTAATAAAGTCATCAATCTTATTTTTTCCATAACCATATGCAATTTTATTAACACCAAATAAATAAACCATATCTAAAGCTTTTTTAGCTTGTAAATAAGCATTTTTTATATTGTTTATTCCTTTTGTGTATTTGCTATATCCAACACGTATTGGATACATTAATTCAGTATTAATAAAATCAACAATATCTTTACTAATTTCAATATTATTAAGTACTATTAATAAAGATTCATCTTCAATAAATATGTAATCAATATCAAACACCTTATTTAAATTATTTTTTATTTCTTTAGATTTAGCTTTAGACTTTATTACATACAAAAAATATTCATAGTTTTCATTAATAACATTTATTTCATCTATAAATTTCATAATATGAAAAAGATGCTATAAAGCATCTTATATAGTCATAACTTCCTTTTCTTTGCTAGATGCTATTTCATCTATTTTTTCTACAAATTTATCTGTAACTTTTTGAATTTCATCCATAATATTCTTTTGAATATCTTCAGAAATTTCTTTATTCTTTTTAACTTGGTCGTTATATTCTCTTCTAGCGTTTCTAACTTGAACCTTTGCATCTTCAGCAATCTTATTAACTTTCTTAACCATTTCTCTACGAGTTTCTTCTGTTAATTTAGGAACAGTAAGTCTAATAACGCTACCATCATTCATAGGTGTAATTCCCAAATCAGCAATGTTAACTGCCTTTTCAATATCTTTTAAACTACTAGCATCATAAGGTTTAATTACAAATGTTCTTCCTTCTTGAATAGTAATACTAGCAATTTGTTTAACTGGTGTAGGAACTCCATAATAGTCAACATTAACTACATCAAGCATATTAGTGTTTGCTTGACCAGTTCTAATACCTTTTAATTCATTTTCTAAATAAGAAATAGCTTTCTCCATTTTTTCTTCCATAAAAACTAATATATCGTATGACATTATTTTAATCTCCCTTCTTAATAATTGTGCCTATACTTTCTTTTAATGTAGCTTTTTTAATATTGCCACGTTCATTCATATTAAATACCACTAAATCAATATTATTATTCATACACATACTTGTTGCAGTAGCATCCATAACCTGTAATTCTTTTTGAAGTAAATCCATATAGTTTAAAGAATCATATCTAATTGCATTTGGATTAATATTTGGATCATCAGAATATACTCCATCAACTCCATTTTTAGCCATTAAGATTACATCAGCATCTATTTCAGAAGCTCTAAGAGCTGCAGTAGTATCTGTAGAGAAATAAGGACTTCCTGTTCCTCCACCAAAAATAACTACTCTTCCTTTTTCTAAATGTCTTATTGCACGTCTAACAATAAATGGTTCAGCAACCTTTGGCATTTCTATTGCAGTTTGAACTCTAGTAGGAACATCAGCAGTTTCAAGTGCACTTTGAATTGCAAGAGCATTGATTACAGTTGCAAGCATTCCCATATAATCAGCTTGTACTCTATCAATTCCCATAGTTTCAGCCATTTTACCTCTAATAAAATTGCCTCCACCAACAACAATTGCAATTTCAACTCCTAAATCATGAATTTCTTTAATTTCTTCAGCAAGACCTTTTAAAACTTCATGATCAAAGTTATTACCATTAGCGGATAAAGCTTCTCCACTTAACTTAAGTAGTATTCTTTTATACATTCATATTCTCCTATTTCATCAAAATTATTATATCATTATCTTCATCTACAAAAAAGCATATTAAAAAAGGCAAAAAATTTTGCCTTTATTTTCCCATTTGCTTTGCTACTTCTTCCGCAAAGTTTTCTTCACGTTTTTCCATACCTTCACCAACAGCATATCTTACAAATTTAACTACTGATGAATTGTTTTCTTTTAAGTATTGACCACATTTAATATCTTGATCTTTAAAAAACACTTGATCAACTAATGCGATGTCTTGTAAATATTTTGAAAGTCTTCCTTCAACAATACCTTTCAATATTTTTTCAGGTTTGTCTTTTAATGATTCATCATTTTCAACAAGTCCTTGTTGTACTGATCTTTCATGCTCAATTACATCTTGAGGCATTTCTTTTCTAGAAACATATAATGGAGACATTGATGCAACTTGCATTGCCATATCTTTAGCAACTTCTTCACTAGTTCCCTTAAGAACTACACAAGCACTAATCTTACCACCCATATGCATATATGTTCCAAAGATTTCATCATCATTTTTTTCAACAATTTCAAATCTTCTAAAGCTTATTTTTTCACCAATTGTTGCAGTAGCATCAACTAATAAATCATTAATTGTGACTCCATCAACATTAATATTTAAAGCTTCATCCATATTTGCAGGATTACTATTTAATACAGCGTCTACAGTTTTATCTAAAACATCTAAAAATTGATCGTTTTGAGCAACAAAGTCTGTTTCTGAGTTTATTTCAACTAAACAAGCCTTGTTTCCAGAAACTTTAACTCTTGATAATCCTTCAGCAGCAATTCTTGAAGATTTTTTAGCACTTTTTGCAATACCTTGTTTTCTTAACCAGTCAATTGACTTTTGGATATCGCCTTCATTTTCTTGAAGAGCTTTTTTACAATCCATCATTCCAGCACCAGTAAGATCTCTTAATTCTTTAACTAAAGCTGCAGTTATTTTCATTCTTCAGTTTCCTCCTTTACTGTTTCTTCTTTATTTTCTACTTTTGGTTGTTCCTTTTTTGCGTCAGCTTTTTGAGCTTGTCTATCACGTTTGATAAAACGACGTTCTGTATTAGCTCTTCTTGCTGCCATTGCTGCACGTCTTTCTTCATATCTTTGACGACGACGTCTTTCATTTTCAGCATGTTGCTCTTCAACTCTAATCATTACATCACTCATTGTGATATCATCACTATCATCTTCTTGATGAGCAACACTTAATACTCCACCCTTACCTTCAACAACAGCATCTGCCATTAAAGTAACCATAAGAGTAATTGCACTTACTGCATCATCATTAGATGGGATTGGATAATCAATTCCATCTGGATCAGCATTAGTATCAACTAGTGCAAATACAGGAATTTTTAGTTTTCTAGCTTCAGCTACAGCATTGTATTCTTCTGTAGGATCAACCACAAATACAGCATCAGGTAGTTTTTTCATTTCCTTAATTCCACCAAGGAAATTTTCTAACCTGTCTTTTTTCTTTCTTAACATTGCGATTTCTTTTTTCTTGTAAACATTAATAGTTCCACTATTATCCATTTCTTCAATTTCAAGTAGTTTCTTAATACTTCTTTGAATTGTTCTAAAGTTTGTTAAGATACCACCTAACCATCTTTGGTTAACATAAAATGAACCAGAACGTAATGCTTCTTCAAGAATTACTGTTTGAGCTTGCTTTTTAGTACCTACAAATAGTACTTTTCCACCTTTTTCGCTAATATCTCTTAGCTTATTATAAGCAGCTTCAATCATTGGCATTGATTTTTCTAAATCAATAATGTGAACTCCATTTTTAGCCGTATAAATGTACGGTTTCATTTTAGGGTTCCAGCGGCGAGTTTGATGTCCAAAGTGAACACCACTCTCTAGTAGTTTTCTCATAGTAACAACAGCCATTAAATTTTTCCTCACTTTCCGTTGTATCCTCCATCATTTCCAACATTATTAACGCATAAGCGCACGGAATAATGAATCCATGATGTGTGTAATGCGCACATAAAAAGCGCCAATTAATAATATAGCATATTTATTATGCTTAAACAAGTTTATTTCTTACTTCTTGGATGAGCTTTTTTTACAGCTTTTTTTAATCTATCTACAGTTATATGTGTATATATTTGAGTTGTAGATAAATTTTCATGACCTAGTAATTCTTGTACCATTCTTAAATCAGCTCCATTGTCTAATAAATGAGTCGCAAAAGAATGCCTTAACATATGCGGATGTACATTATTTTTAATTCCTGCCTTATTAGCTGCATCTTGTAACATCAATTGAACACTTCTATTTGATATTCCTTTTCCTCTATTAGATAAAAACAAGATATCATTTTCTTCTTTTACAAATATTGGTCTTGATTCATTTTTATATTTCTTTAATACATTAGAACATCTTTTATAAAAAGGAATCATTCTTTCCTTATCTCCTTTACCGATTACAGTAAGATAATTCTCATCTAAATTTACATTACTCATTTTTAATGAAGTTGCTTCAGATACTCTTAGACCACATGCATACATTGTTTCTAATATACATCTATTTCTAAGTTCAATAGGATTTTCTAAATCAAAAACATCTAATAATTGCATAACTTCATCAAATGATAAAAAAGATGGAAGTTTTTTTTCACTTTTTGGATTTTTAAAAGCCTTAATAGGATTTACTTCCACTTTTTCATATCTATTTAAATATCTATAAAAAGATCTTAAAGCAGAAAGATTTCTTGAAAAAGATGAATTAGATAATTTTTGCCCACCTATAATTCCACTTTTAAGTTTAGTTAAATAATCCATAACCAACTCTTTTGAAACATCATTAAAATCAAACACTTCATTTTCTATTAAAAAATCGATAAACCTTGAAATATCTCTGTTATAAGAATCATAAGTACTAGTAGATCCTGTCATGGTTAAATCTAAGTGTTTTAAATAGTTATCTAATGATTTATTTAAATCTCTTGCCATAATTCTTCTTTTATCTTTTCTAAAGCTCTTTTACCATATGCTTCTTTTCTATCTTTTTTCTTAATATTATGTAGAGGTTTTACAATACCAAAATTAACATTCATAGGTTGAAAATTTTCACTATTAGCATTAGCTACATAATAAGCTAATGCGCCAATCATAGTTTCATTACTTAAATCATACATAGGTTCACCCTTTATATATTTAGCCATATTTATTCCTACATAAAGTCCACTAGCACAACTTTCAACATAACCTTCTACACCAGTAATTTGTCCTGCAAAAAACAAATCAGGTTTTTTTATAAATTGATATTTATTATTTAAATGTAAAGGTGAATTTATATAAGTGTTCCTATGCATAACACCATATCTAACAATACTTGCATTTTCTAAACCAGGAATCATTTGTACAAGTTCTTTTTGAGATGACCAAGTTAAATGAGTTTGAAAACCTACAAGATTATATAAACTATCAGCTACATTATCTTGTCTTAGTTGAACTACTGCATAAGGTCTTTTCTCATTTTCTTTTTCTAAACCTACTGGTTTCATCGGTCCAAAAAGTAAAGTTTGTTTTCCTCTTTTTGCCATAACCTCTATTGGCATACAACCTTCAAAAAATATTTCTTTTTCAAATTCTTTAAGCTTAGCTGTTTTAGCATTTATTAAATAATCATAGAATTTATCAAATTCTTCTTTGTTCATTGGACAATTTATATAATCAGCATCTCCCTTATCATATCTAGATTTATAATAAGCAATATTAAAATCTATACTGTCTTTTTCTACTATAGGAGCTGCAGCATCATAAAAATACAATCCATCATCTTTTACAAGTTCTTGAATAGAATTATATAAATCACTACTAGTTAATGGTCCAGTTGCAATAATAGTAGGTCCATCCATTATTTCCTTAACTTCATCATATATTACTTCTATTAAAGGATTTACTTTAATCTCTTCAGTAATCTTTCTAGAAAACTCTTCTCTATCAACCGCTAAAGCGCTTCCTGCAGGTAATTTACACTCATCAGCAACTCTTAGTATCAAACTATCTAAAAGTCTCATTTCAGCTTTTAAAACACCTACTGCATTTAATAAACTATCGCTTCTAAAAGAGTTAGAACATACAAGTTCCGCAAAATTTTCATTGCTATGGGCATCAGAAAACTTTTTAGGTTTCATCTCATATAATCTAACTTTAATTCCTCTTTTACTAAGTTGGTAAGCAGCCTCACATCCTGCAAGACCTGCACCAATAATATTTACAATCATTTTTTCTTCCTTCTTTTAGCTTTTGGAACAATCTCTTCCCCATCTAATGTTTCCATGTAATTACATTTAGGAAATGATGAACAACCATGGAAGAATGTATTATATCTAGATTTACGTTTTACTAGTTCACTTTGACATTTAGGACATTTTTTACCAACTAATTCAGGTTCTTCTTTTTCTTCTTTTTTAAGATTAGAAGTATATTTACATTCAGGATAAGCAGAACATGAAATAAACTTTCCAAATCTTCCAACTCTAATAACTAATTCACTTCCACATTCAGGACATTTTTCTCCAGTTTTTTCTGGTTCTATTTTTTCCATTTTTTCATTTGCTTCTTCTAATAATGGTACAAACTTTTCCCAAAATTCTGTAAGTGCTTCTACATTATCTAATTCACCAACTGCAATTTCATCAAGTTCACTTTCCATACGAGCAGTATATTTAACATTAATAATACTGCTAAAGAATTGATCAAGTTTTTCAGTTGTTAAAATACCTTGCTCACTAGGAAAAAACACTTTTGTCCTACTTGTTTCTGTACTTTTTTCTAAAGATGCATAACCTCTATTTTGAATTGTATCAATAATTAATGCATAAGTACTTGGTCTACCAATACCTTGTTCCTCAAGTTCTTTAATCAATCTAGCTTCAGAATATCTTAAAGGAGGTTCAGTAAAGTGTTGATTAGGTGTAATACTTTCTGGAGTTAATTTTTCATTCTCTATTAATTCAGGAAGGATTACATCTTTACTAGTTTCATAATCACTATATACCTTTAAATAACCATCAAATGTTAATTGAGTACCATTAGCATTAAAATCATATCCATTATTACTTAAAACAACAGCTACTGTATTACTTGATGCTGATGCCATTAAAGAAGCTAAAGCTCTATAATAAATAAATTTATATAGTTTATATTGATCATTATTTAAATATTCTTTAATACTATCAGGAGTATATTCTAAATTTGTAGGTCTAATGGCCTCATGGGCATCTTGAGTGCCTTCTTCATTTTTTATTTTATACTTACCTAAATATTTCTTACCATAATCTTCTTCAATCTTTTTTTGTGCATTAGTCACAAAAGTATTAGACAATCTTGTACTATCTGTACGCATATATGTTATTAAACCTTCAAGTCCACTAGAAAGCTCTATTCCTTCATAAAGTTTTTGTGCAATACTCATTGTACGTTTTGCACTAAATCCAAGTTTGGTAGAAGCTTCTTGTTGAAGAGTTGAAGTAATAAAAGGAAGTTTAGGTGCTTTTTTTCTAACTCTTTTATTAATACTTGTTATTTCAAATTCACCTTTTGTATTTTCATAAGCAATCTTTGCTTCTTCTTCATTGTTAATTACTGCTTTTTTACCATTAATCTTACTTAAAGTGGCTTCAAATTTAATATTATCTTTTTTAAAGATTGCATCTAATGTCCAGTATTCTACAGGAATAAATGCTTTAATTTCTTTTTCTCTTTCAACAATCAATTTTAAAGCTACAGATTGAACTCTTCCTGCAGATTTACTTTTAATCTTAGATTGTAATAATTTAGATAGTTTAAAACCTATTAGTCTATCTAACATTCTTCTTGTTTCTTGAGATTTAACTAATCCCATATCAATTGTTCTTGGTTTTTTAAATGCATCTACAACAGCATCTTTTGTAATTTCATTAAAAACAACTCTATTATTGTCATTTACATCTAACTCTAATTCTTGAGCTAAATGCCAAGAGATTGCTTCTCCTTCTCTATCAGGGTCTGTTGCAAGATATACTTTATCTGCATCTTTCACTTGTTTCTTTAAATCTTTTACAACATCCTTTTTTTCTTTAGATACAACATATGTAGGTATAAATCCATTCTCTATATCTATTCCTAAACCACCCTTACCTTTTATTGCAAGATCTCTTATATGTCCCTTACTAGAAACTACTAAATAATCTTTACCTAGATATTTTTCAATAGTTTTCGATTTTGAAGGTGACTCTACAATCACTAAATTCTTCATTAAATTCCTCCTAAACTAAAATATATCACTCAAGATATTTGCACCTTGACTTATTAATAAATTACATCCTTTTCCTTCTTCCATAAATAATGGATAAGGAGCCACCCATACATCCTTAGATAAATTGATTGCTTCATTAACCGTAAGCATTGTACCACTTTTAAGAGTAGCTTGGCTAACAAATAAACATTCTCCTAAACTAGCAATTAATCTATTTCTAAACGGAAAATGGTGTCTTTGAACCTTTGTATGATATGGATATTCACTAATAATTAAATGTTCATTTTCCATAATATCATAAATATCTCTATTACAATATGGATATTTAACAGAAAAGCCACTACCTATTATTCCAATTGTTTTTGTATGTTTAATTGCTTCAACATGTGCTACCCTATCAATACCCTTTGCAAGACCTGAAACAATGACCTTGTCTTTATTAGCTTTAACAATTTCTTTTGTAACTTTTATTCCATAATTACATGCATTTCTAGATCCTACAATACTTATACATTTTTTATTAATTAAATTAATATCTCCCTTATAAAAAATTACCCAAGGTGGATATCTTAGCTTTTTAAATTCAATAGGATATTTTTCATCAAAAAAAGTAATATACTTATCTACTATATTATAATTTCCTACTTTTTCTTTATTTATAATAGCTTTACATATCTTATTATAATCACCATTATGTTTATATGCACATCTAACTAAATAATCTCTAATATCCATAAATACCCCTTATAAGTATTAAAGATTATTTTTATATTCCTATAAATCTAATTTTAACTGATTTAATTTTACAATTGGACCATATGTTTTTCTATGAATATCCAATACTCCGTATTTTTCTAATGCTTCTAAATGTTTTTTTGTAGGATAACCTTTATTTTTATCAAAACCATATTCAGGATATTTCAAATGATATTTTTTCATAATATTATCCCTAGTAACCTTTGCTAGTATACTAGCTGCCGCAATACTTATACTTTTTTGATCACCTTTAACAATAGGGATAACTATTTTATTATTTATTTTTATATCTACTGCATCAGTTAATACAATATTTCCATTTAATGCTTTTCCTATTTCAAACATTCCATTTTTTGTCGCGTTTAAAATGTTAACTTTATCAATTTCTTCACTTGATATAATTATTATTTCATATTCTAAAGCATCTTCTTTTATTATTTCAAATAATTCTTCTCTTCTTTTTTCACTTAATCCCTTTGAATCATAAATATCCTCGTTTTCATAACCACTAGGAAAAATAACACCTGCTACTACTAAAGGTCCAGCTAAAGGACCTCTTCCAGCTTCATCAATTCCAATTACAGCTTCTGGCCAATATTTATGTTCATATTCATTTGTTGTTTTCTTCATTTACTTTTTCCCAAGTTATTTTTCCTAACTTATCATTTCTTATCTCTGTAAGAAAAAACTTATAACATCTTTCATAATCAACTTCATTTCTTCTAAGTAAACCTTTTGATCTTCCTAGTTTTTCAAAGAAGATATATGGATCTTCTTCTAATTCAATATTATATCTATCTATTAAAAATTGAGGATAATTTTTAATTAATTTTTTTAATGCATACACACTAATACGTTCTAAATCTAAAATATCATCATTTATAGAACCAACTATAGCTAAATTTAAACCAATTATTTCATCTTCAAATTTTGGCCATAATATACCAGGGGTATCTAATAAATCAATATCTTTATCTAATTTAATCCACTGCAAACTTCTTGTAACTCCTGGTTTATCAGCTGTTTTTGCGATTTTTCTTTTTGCGATTCTATTGATTAAAGTACTCTTTCCAACATTTGGAATTCCAGTAACCATAACTCTTATAGCTCTTGGATTTATTCCTCTAGATTTTTGTCTTTCAATCCAAGGTTTCATTATTTTATGAACTTCATCTTTTACAAGTTTAATTACATTATCCTTTAATAAATCCATACTAATACAACTTATTTCTTGATTATTAAAATAATCTGTCCATTCTTTAGTTAAAAAATCATCAGCCTTATCTTTTTTAGACAATATTATCAAATAAGGTTTTTTATTTATCATTTTTTTTAACATTGGATTACTAGAAGAAAAAGGTATTCGTGCGTCTCTTAATTCAATAACCATATCTACTAGTTTTAAAGAAGCTTCCATTTCTCTTTTAGCCTTAGTCATATGACCAGGAAACCATTGAATTGCCTTTCCATTACCCACTATAATCACTCCTTTTTTTAATGCTTTAAATCTTCTTTTTCTGTTGTACCACTTACACCATCATCAACTATTTCACCATTTTTTAATGTAAAAAAATAGATAGATGTTGGTTCATCTTCATAAACAACTTTTATTACCCATTCATTATAAGATAATATTTTATTTATAAAATAATGAGATACATCAATACTTTTTATATCTGATTTGTCATAATTTTTATTTTCTAAATACTCAATCATTTTATTTTTAATAATATTTTTCCCTATTTCCTTATATAAAATAATAAATATAAAAATAGAAATTAAAATATAAATTATTATTTTTTTATTTTTCATAAATATACTTTTTTTACTTAAATAATATTATTTTACCTTTCTGCCTATTTCTTCAAATGGATATACTACATAAAAATCTTTACTATCTATTTGTGTTAATTCAAAACTGCCATAAAATCTAGAATCTTTAGAATGCTCCCTATTATCACCCAAACAATAATACTCATTTTCTTCAATAAATATCTCTTTTACATCATTTGTATAAGCATTTTTTAAAAATGGTTCTTCTACTAAATTACCATTAATATACAATTCATTATTTTTATAGCTTAAAGTTTCATTTGGTAGTCCAACTACTCTTTTAACTAAATATTCATTTATTTCAGGTATATATATTATAACTATGTCAAATCTTTCAATTCCTTCATTCTTAAAATTTAAAATACTAGAAATTCCATATTCTCCATCAATAAGTGTTGGATACATTGAATTTCCATGTACTTTTACAAATTTAAAAAGAAATGTATTTATTATAAAAACAATAAATAAACTAAATAATACAGTTTTAATAAAACTAATAATTTCTTTTTTTATATTTCCCATATATGACCTCTATATCATTATAATAGAAAAAAGTCGGATATCCGACTATCTTCTAACTTCTTTAATTCTTGCGGCCTTACCAGATCTACCACGTAAGTAGAATAGTTTAGCTCTTCTAACCTTACCAATTCTTACAACTTCAATTTTTTCAATAATTGGTGAATGAATTGGGAATGTTCTTTCAACACCTATTCCGTTAGATATTTTTCTAACTGTAAATGTTTCTCCAATACCTTTTCCTTGTTTTTTAATCACTACACCTTCAAATATTTGGATACGAGTTTTATCTCCTTCTCGTATTCTAACGTGTACTTTTACAGTAGTTCCTGAACGAAACTCTGGAACATCATCACGTAATTGACTTTTAGTGATTTCATCAACTAATCTTAAATTCATCTTTCTTCTCCTTTTTAACAATTTATAATCAAATACTCATACATCATTTAGATCAGCGGAGTACTGATGCGATATGCGCCTAATGATAATAACATATTAATAAACTTAAATCAATCTTCAATTTCTTTTAAAAATTCTAATTCTTCTTTTGTATATTCTCTGTTCTCTAATAAATCAGGTCTATATAATTTAGTAAGCCTTAATGATTCTTTTAATCTGTATTTTCTTATATTTTCATGATGACCACTTAACAACACTTCTGGAACTAAATCACCATTATAATCTCTTGGTTTTGTATAGTGATTATGTTCTAATAAACCTTGTTCAAATGATTCTTCATTAATGCTGTCTTCATCAATTACACCCTCCACAAGTCTAATTAATGAATCACTAATCACCATTGCAGCTAGTTCTCCTCCAGTTAAAATATAATCTCCTATACTAATTATTTCATCACAATATTTATATACTCTTGCATCTATTCCTTCATAATGGCCACAAATGATTATTATATGTTTTTTTTCCATTAGTTTTCTAGCTGTTTCTTGTTTATATAACTTTCCTACAGGAGCAGTTAAAATAACATAAGAATCTTTAGTTTTTATACTATTTAGTGCATCTATTATTGGCTGGCACTTTATAACCATACCACTTCCTCCACCATAAGGAGTATCATCCACTTGACCATGTTTACTATCACTAAAATCTCTAAAATTGATTAGTTCAATTTCTACATGCTTATTGGTAATAGCTCTATTAATAATAGATGAACTAAATACAGATTCAAACATTTCAGGAAATAATGTAAGTATACTTATTTTCATATTAATCCCTCAATTACCTTAATAACCATTGTTTTATCTTCTAGATTAACGTCCTTTATAAACTCTTTAATATTTGGTACTAGAAATGTTTTCTTGTCTTCTTTTTCAATTCTTATATTTGTACAATGACCCATATCTTCAACTTTAATAGATTTTCCTAAATAATTACCTTCTTGATTATAAACATCTAAACCTACTAATTCAAATCTATAAAATTCACCTTTTTTTAATGGTTTGATTTTACTTCTATCCACAAAGACATCACAGCCTTTATATTTTTCTATTAAATTAATATGGTCATAATCAACAAAAGAAACAATATTCATACCTTTATGAACTCTATAAGTATTAACTTTAAAAGGTATATACTCATTATTAAAATATACTAAAACTTCATTATTTTTTTTATATCTTTCATCATCAAAATCAGAAAAGCTTTTTATTTTTACTTCTCCTTTTAATCCAAATGTATTTACAATAATTCCAATTCTTAAATATTCAACCATATTCACCTCTAAAAAAGGATGCATAGCACCCTTAAATTGATTCAAACTTAATTGAAATCCTCTTTTTTTGAGCATGAGATGCTACTGACATCATACTTCTTAAAGCAACAGCCATAGATCCTTGACGTCCTACAAGCTTTGCAATATCTTCATTAGCAGCATAAACATATAGAACAATCTCATTCTCATTTAAACTTGGCATTTGACGTACATCTAAACTATTAACATCATCTACCATTGGCAATACAAGATTGTACAATACTTTATCTAACTCTACCATGATTACTTACTCTTCTTTTTCTCTTCGTGATATTGTTTCATAATACCTTGTTTTGAAAGAATATTACGAACTGTGTCTGATGGTTGTGCACCATTTCTTAGCCATTTTAATGCTAATTCCGCATCAACATGAACAGTAGCTGGCTCAGTTGTTGGGTTAATATGACCAATAACCTCAATAGATCTACCATCTCTTGGTGATCTTGAATCAGCTGCAACTATTCTATAAAATGGAGCTTTTTTTGCACCCATGCGTTTTAAACGTAATTTTACTGCCATAAATGTATCCTCCTTATATTCACCAAATTATAATATCATATCTTTTTAAGGTGTCAAGCTTTTTTACTTAACACCTTGATTATAGTTTATAAACTGCTAAAATTTAAGTAATTATAAAATTTTTCATATATTAATCCAATAAAATATACTATGTTATAAACTAGATTAAATAAGAGGATATTACAATGACAAAGCCAACTTTTAAAGAAAAATTCCACTATTGGTTTGATGGAAAACTTGCAAAAGGAACTTTAAGCATGATTAGAATGCTAACAACTTCAATATTAATTCTTATTCTTTTTATAGCTTTAATTGTTTATTTTTTTAGTTTCCATGAAAACAATAGTTTTTTTAATGCATTTTGGGATAGTTTCGCTTCAACTATAAATGCCTCTGTTTTATATTCAAGCGAAGGAAAAATTGGATATATATTATTAATGGCTATATCAGCTATTATTGGAATTTTATTTACAAGTATATTAATAGGTATCTTAAGTAATGCAATTGAAGAAAAACTAAAAAGTATAAAATATGGAAACTCTAAAATAATAGAAGAAAACCATACTATTATTCTTGGATTTAATCCAAATACATATCAATTAATAAATCAATTGTGTATGGCCGCAGAAAGAAATAAAGAATGTATAGTTGTTGCAGGAAATACTGAAAAAGATGTTATGCACCAATTAATAAGAGAAAATGTTGATATACCAAAAAATATAAGAATCAAATGTAGAAATATAGATATACTTAATCCTAATGATTTAAATTATTGTTCACTGCCTACAAGCAAATCAATAATAATTAATGAATTAGATGATAATACTACAATAAAAATTTTACTTGCAGTAAATACTATATTAAAAGATTATCCAGATTTAAACACCAATATTGTTGCTTCAATAAAAAATGAAAAAAAGCTAATTCCTGCAAATGTAGCTTCAAATAATAAAGCAACTATAATAAACATTAAATCATTTGTTGCTAGATTAATTGCTTACTCATCAATGCAATTATACTTTTCAAATGTATTTACTGAACTTTTAGATTTCTCTGATTCTGAATTTTATATAAAAACTTATCCATCATTAATTAACAAATCATTTTTACACGCAACATTATCCTTAGTAAATGATACCCCTATAGGTATTATTGAAAATAATAAAGTAATTTTAAATCCAAAATCAAACTCTATTATTAATGAAGATTCTAAATTGATTGTCTTCTCTAAAAATAGTAAACCATCCTCTATTTTAAAAGATGTATATTTTCCAAAGTTTGAGGTTCCTACTATACATAAAAAAGAAGATAATGATAAAAACATTGCAATTATTGGATATAACGATTCTTTTGAAACAATTGTCAGCGAATTAAAAATGTTTAATAAAACAATTTATGTTGCAGACACAAAAAATATGAATGATATTAATGTTTATAAAAATAAAAATTTAATTGATTATACAATAGAAGATGACATAAAAAATATTTCAACACTTGAATATATTGTTGATAACTGTACAAAAATAATAATATTAAGTGATAATACTTTGACTGATGATGAGGCAGATAATAAATCAATTAATATATTATTACTTTTAAGAAATATAAGAATTCAAAAAAATATAAAATTTAGTATTATTGTTGAAATGAACCATAAATCTAATAAATCTCTTGTACTAGATGATGATGAAACAGACTTTATTGTAAGTTCAGACATTATTTCAATGATACAAACTCAAATTTCAAAAGAACCGTGTTTTATTTCATTATTTAGAGAATTATTATCTGAAAAAGGTAATGAAGTATATTTAAAGTCAGCTAACGATTTTGTAAATATTGATAAAGAAATATCAATTGCAAGAGTAAGAGCTGCCGCACTAAAACATAATTGTATTTTCTTAGGTTATATTAGAGAAAATTCAAGTGACTTTGTTTCAAATCCTAATTTAAAATCAAGAGTTAAATTTAATAAAAACGATAAATTAATTGTTATAAGTGAAGATTAAAAAAGCTGTAATTAAATATTATTACAGCTTTTTAAAACTTCCATTTTCCTTTTGGATTTGGCATCCCTTTTGGCATATTTTTCATCATTCTATTTAGAGTAGCTTCATCAAAGCCTCCTCTTTTTTGAATATTTCCTAATTGACCAAACATTTTTTTCATTTTATTAAATTGATTTAATAATTTATTAACTTCATTTACAGAAGTTCCACTACCAGCTGCAATCCTTCTTTTATGAGAACTTCTTAATATTGAAGGATCATTTCTTTCTGCAATAGTCATACTTTGAATAATAGCTCTTGTCTTTTTGATTTGACCTGTAGCTTCTTCATCATCAATTTCACTAGCAAATTTATTCATTCCAGGTAACATTTTCATAATTCCACTTAAAGGTCCTAGCTTAGTAGTTTGTTCTAATTGAAAAAGCATATCATTCATAGTGAATTGTCCACTAAGCATTCTTTGAGCACTTTTTTCAGCTTCTTCAATATCTAATTTTTCTTGAGCTTGTTCAACAAATGTAACAATGTCTCCCATTCCCAAAATTCTATCAGCCATTCTTTCTGGATAAAACATATCCATATCTTCAATTTTTTCACCTTGACCAACAAATTTAATTGGAACATTTGTAATTGCTCTTACAGATAAAACTCCTCCACCTCTAGAATCACCATCAAATTTAGTAACTACTAAACCTGTAATAGGTAATTGTTCATGGAAAGCACTAGCAACATTTACAATATCTTGACCAGTCATCGCATCAACTGTAAGTAAAATCTCATCTGCTTTTACAGCATCATTAATACTTTGAAGCTCTCCCATCAATTCTTCATCAATATGTAATCTACCTGCAGTATCTATTAATACAGTGTCATAACCTTTTTCTCTTGCATATTCTACAGCTTTAATGCTTGTATCTACTGGATTTACTTTTGTCCCTAAACTAAATACTTCAACATCTATTGATTCACCTAAAGTCTTTAATTGATCAATAGCCGCCGGTCTAACAATATCTGCCGCAACCATTAAAACTTTTTTATCTAATTTATTCTTAAAGATATTTGCAATCTTAGCAACAGTAGTTGTTTTACCGGTTCCTTGTAAACCAACCATCATTATTTTAGTTATACCTTCTTCTTTAAAGTTAACATCAGCCTTAGATTCACCTAGTAAAGTTACAATTTCATCATGAACAATTTTTACGACAAGTTGACCAGGGTTAACTGATTCAATTACTTCTTGTCCCATTGCTTTTTCTTTAACTGTAACTAAAAAATCTTTAACTATTCTAAAGTTAACATCAGCTTCTAATAATGCTAAACGTATTTCTTTAAGCATTTCCTCCATATTTGCTTCAGTTAATTTACCCTGACCAGATATGTTTCTAAATGCCTTATTTAATCTTTCACTTAACGATTCAAATGCCATAAATAAACCTCACTTCTATAATATATTACCATATAAAAAGCCTATATTGATAACTATTCAATATAGGCTTACATTATTGATTTTCACACCTTGCAGTTAAAAATGATACTTTTTCTGCAATTACTTCCGCATTGTAATAAGTTTTATTTTTATCACTTTCATATACATATGCTTGAAGTCTACCTTTTAATGCGATTATATCATCAATTTTACAAACATCCATACACATTTCAGCAATACCCTTCCACAAGGTAACTTGAAATAAATCAGTGGACAATGTTCCATCACTATTTCTAAAATTTCTATCCACTTCTAATACTAATTGAGCATAATTGTTTCCGTTAGCTGTTTGTTTAATAACGGGTAGTTGCTTAACTTTTCCTACTAATACACATTGATTTAACATAATCCCCTCCTGTAAGAAGCATTATCTATAAATAATTAAAAATAGACAAATGTATATACTTGTCTATTATTCCCAATTTTATCAATATGTATCGATGGTTTATGTTATCAATTTTCAATTAGAACTACTTTTAATGATTGTTAAAGAATTATTAGAAAAATCTAAATCTTTAATTTCATTCATGCAATCATCAACACTTAAATTTTGGACTATATTTAAACTACTAAAACTAGATACTCCATTTATACTGTCTCTAAAATATCCTACAGAAATAGATTCTAAATTATTAAATCCTCTAAGAAGTTGACCTAAAGTTCTATTTTTTAAAGTTTTTAAGTCTTTTTCACTAATATATGTATTTTTAAATCTATTTAACTCTTTTAAAACAAAGTCTTTAAATTCTTTAGGATTTTCATGATTATCAGTAAATAAAATAAATGAATGTTCTCTTCCTATATCTTCCATAACATTAAAATAAGGAGTGATTTTCTTCTCATCTAACCAATTTTGATATTTAGGATTCATCGAAGAAAAATACGCTTCTAAAGAAAAGTTCAATGCCCAATCTTTTTTAACTCTTTCTTCATCACTTGTTTTAATTACTGGAAGTTTAATCCCTAATGAGCATTTTGTCTCACTAATATCCATATTTATTTCTTTAATCTCTTCAACTACATATTCAGGTTCCTTAGAATATAATCTTGTAATACCATTAAATTTATCAAAAGTTTTTTTAGATTGATTTTCTTTAACAATCTTAAAAATTCTTTCAGGATCCATTGGAGTTACAATAATCAAAGTCATATTTGCAGGATGGTAATTTAAATTGTAACACTCTTCTAATTCTTCTTTAGTTATTAATGCAACAGATTCAGGACTTCCTCCAATATCTTCTTTTAATGGATTTGTATGATACATACTTTTAAATGATTCAAAATATAGCCTTGAATCAGGATTTTGTAGATACATCATTAATTCTTGAGTAATAATTCCTTTTTCTTTTTCAACTGATTCTTCAGTAATAGAAAGATCTTGTACAAAGTCCATTAATAAATTTAAAGGTGTTTCTATATCTTCATCAGAAGTATTGAAGTAATATGCAGTTTCTTGATAACTAGTAAATGCATTTACATTAGCACCTAGTTCACTAAACTTACTTAAGATATCTCCTTCTTCTGACTCAAATAGTTTATGTTCTAAAAAGTGTGCTATTCCACTTTTAAATCTATAATATTCATCATTATCTGTTTTTTGTTGAAGATCAAAAGAACCAAATGGTGTACCAAATAAACAAGATGTAGATTTAAATAAAGGTTTATGCCAAACTACAACTTTTAAACCATTATCACAAGTATCTTCATAAAAAACTTCTTTAAATTGTTTATATTCAATCCTATTCATCTTCATCCACCTTTTGTCTTAATACATAAGAAGTAATTAATTCTACATCTTTAAAAGATTCCATAACACTTTCTTTTGTAACTTTTTTAAATTCTTCTATTGTTTTATCAATACTCATTACGTCATCAAGAATAGTGTTTCTATAAATATCCCACATTATTGATTTTACATTATCACTATTAGCCCTATAAACATTGATATACATCCTTCTTGTAGTTTCTAATAAACTATCATCAAATTTACCATTTTTTATTTTATCAATTTGATCTTCTATTAATCCTTTAACTTTTTTAATATTTTTATAATCTATTCCAGTTGATATTTTCATTACACCATCATATCCATATACAACTGATGAAATACTATAACACAAACTTCTTTTTTCCCTAACTTCTTGAAATAGAAGTGAAGTTGGTAAAGTGCCTAAAATTCCATTCCCTATCACAAATGATGGGAAATCATCATCTAAAACTGTTTTATTAGTTTTATATCTTTGTTGTAATAATGATTGATTAATATTTTTATTTTCAACTTCATCTATAAATTCATCTTTTTTTGATTTATAAACCATTTTAAAGTTTACATCTCTAGAATCAAAGTCAAAATATTTTTTACTATATTTTAAAACTTCATCATTATCTACATCTCCAACTACTAAAATATCAATGCGTGTATTATTAATAATAAAATCATACATATTAATAACATCATCAATAGTAATATCATTTAATTCTTTAATATTTAAATCAGCTTTTACACCCAAATATTCACCAAATAATAAATCAGCTTTATTATTTGAATAAGAAGAAGGTCTATCATTAAGAACTAAAATTTGTTGCTTAAGTTTGTCTTTCAACTCATTAAAAAGACTTGTTGAATATTCTTTATATTTCCATATTGGATTTAATATAAACTCGCTAATAATACTAAATTGTTTTTCTAACAAAGTATCATCTTCAACATATTTGCCATTTACAAAAGAACTTTTAACTTCCATCAACCTAGCACATCCTTTTACATCAAAAGATACACTAAAGCTTCCTCCATAATTTTTATTAAATAAATTAGTTACAGCCTCTTTTGTTTTATAAAGATTACAAGAATCTTCAAGCATCATTCCCAATAAATTTCTAAGAACTTGATCATGCTTATCACTATTATCTAAAAATTCAATATAAATATTTACATCTTTAAACTTATCAGTTTTATAAACATGAAGATTTACATTTTCTTTTAAATTAACTGTATTCATAAAACTCCTTTATTCATTGTCTTCTTTTTTAATATATACATCTCTAGGTTTTGAACCTTGTACAGGTCCAATAACACCCATATCTTCTAATAAATCTATCATTCTTGCGGCTCTGTTATATCCAATGCCAAATCTTCTTTGAAGAAGTGAAGTAGAAGCTTTTTGAACATCAATTACATAATCCTTAACTTCTTGAAATAATGGATCTTCAATAGCTGTTATTACTGCAGTACCTTCATTTCCTTCAACACCTTCTAATCTAATAAATGCATCATCATACATAGGCTTTCTTTGACTTGAACAATATTCAGCTATTCTTACAACTTCTTCATCTGTAACATAAACACCTTGAAGTCTTATTGCACTAGGTTCTCCTATTGGTAAATAAAGCATATCTCCATAACCTAACAATCTTTCTGCGCCAGTGTGATCTAATATGGTTCTACTATCAATTCCACTAGAAACCGCAAAAGCAATCCTACTAGGAATATTAGCTTTTATAATACCTGTAATAACATCAGTACTAGGACGTTGAGTTGCAACAATCAAATGTATCCCTGCAGCTCTTGCAAGTTGAGTAATTCTTTGAATACTTAATTCAACTTCTTTACCTGCAACAGCCATTAAATCCGCAAGTTCATCAATAATAACTACAATATAAGGCATATGTTTTAATGTTTGATCTTCAGGATATTGTTGTACTTTTTCATTATAAGTTTGAATATTTCTAACTTGTGTTGCTGAGAAGATTTCATATCTTTCTTCCATTATAGAAACAATTACTTTTAAAGCATTACTAGCTTGATTAGAGTCACTAATTACAGGGCCTATTAAATGAGGTATATTTGCATATTGAGTAAATTCTACCTTTTTAGGATCTATTAATAATAACTTAACTTCATCAGGTGTTGTCCTTAATAATAATGTAGTAATAATTGAATTCATACATACAGATTTACCTGATCCAGTTGCCCCAGCTATTAATATATGAGGCATTTTATCTAATTGACAAAATACAGGTCTTCCTAATAAATCCTTACCTAAAACAAGCATTAAAGGTTTATTCTTTTTGTCATTTGGTATCTTAGTAATTATTTCTTTCATTTTTACAGGAGTAGATTCAACATTAGGAATTTCAATACCTACTGCATTTTTTCCTGGAATTGGAGCTTCAATTCTTATATCTCTTGCGGCTAACTCCATTTTTATATTGTCTTGTATACTAAGAATCTTATTAACTTTTACATTAGAATCCGGTTTTATTTCAAATTTAGTAACTGATGGACCAATATGAGTAGCAATAAGTTCTGCTTCAATACCAAAATTAGATAAAATCTCTAATAACTTTGTTGATTTTTCTCTTGCAGAAGTTTGATTAACACTACTTCTTGTTCGTCCTCCAATAGGATCTAAAAGATTAATTCCAGGTAATCTATAAACACTAGATTCAGTAATAGATGAAGAAGTTTCCACAACTGTAGTATCACTAATAATTTCTACATTATTAATAACTTCATTATCTTTTTGTGCTATTGGTTCTGGATCTAAAGTCATAAATATAGATTTCCCACTAGATTCACTAGGAGTTTCATAATCTAAAGCACCTGCATATTTTTGTTGAATTACAGGTTCTTCTAAATGATCATCATAGTAATCATCTTCATAATATTCATATTCATTTTGATCTTCATCAACACCCATATTCATTAATTTTTCAGGTAATGTAAAAAACTTTTTAAGCGATTCTTTTGCCTGTTTAAATGAATCTAAAGAAATTAATAATAAAGCCGCAATAATAACTAAGGCAACCAAAACAACATATGTTCCTGTTTTAGCTACAAGTATTGTAGAAATTGACAGTAAAACAGCTCCTATTAAACCTCCATATGTAGGTACAGTTATTTCTTCTTCAAAATACTTAGGTGTATTTTCTAAAAATGCATCTAATATTTCTTTACCAGTTTCAACAGTTATACTGTCTAATGCAGAATATAAAAATAATGCAAACAATAATAATATAATTGCAACAATAGTTCTTCTACTGATAAATTGCTTTTTCTTATTTATTAGTATTAATACAGATAAAAGCACAAAAACTCCTAAAACAACCACTGCGAATTTACCAAATAAAAATCCTGCAAGGTTAGATAGGAAAATACCAAGAACTCCTTGTCTTGAATATGCGATTATACTAATTGCAATTAAAATAACCGCAAAAACATACATATATAATTCTTGGTCTTGTTTTATCTCTTTTTTTGTTTTTCTTCTTTTTGACAATTTTATTTCCCCTATTCTGTAGTGTTGATTTCAATAATAGCCGGTAAAATCATCGGATGTTTCCCAGTTTCTCTAAGTACATATTTACCTATAGCTTCTCTTGCCTCCATACGACAAGTCATATTATCATACTTATTATTTTTTACAGCAGTTTCAATGATGTTTTCCATCATAATACCAATTTCTTTAACAATATGTTCAGCATCTTTTAGATAGATAACTCCTCTGCTTTGAACATCTGGTCCACCAATGATTTTCTTTGTTTTATGGTTTATTACGATACCTACTATTATAGCACCATCAGTTGATAGCTTTTCTCTATCTCTTAAAACCATTCCACTTGAATCTAAAGATGCTTTTCCATCAACCATAACATCTTCTATTTCAATTTGATCGTATTGCTTTTCAAGTTCTCCATTTTTAATAGTCGCAACTTGACCATTATCCATTACAATAATATTTTCTGCTTTATAACCCATATCTAAAGCAATGTTCGCATTAGAAATAAGTTGATTATATTCTCCTTTTACAGGCATATAGTATTTAGGTTTTAATAAATGCATCATCATCTTTAAGTCTTCAATTGCTGCATGCATAGAAAACATTCTTTTTTTATCAGTCGCATAAACTTTTGCGCCTTCTTTATATAATGCATTTTCCATTCTATTAGCTTCTCTTACAGTTCCAGGAACACTTGGAGAAGCAATAATTATAGTATCACTTTTTCTAAATTCAATTAAAGGATCTTCCTTATTAGTTATGTTTTGAACTCTTTTAAATATGTTAGATCCTGAACCCGAAATAATAACTACTATGTTTTCTATTTTATTATCAAATTTACTCTTAGGAACTTCTAAACCTGCAGGTACATGATAATAACCAAGTTTTGCGACTTCTTGCATAAACTCTCTTAGTTTGTCATCATAAAACATTATTTTTCTATTGTATTTATTTGCTAATTCAATTACTTCTATTAACCTAAATAAATTTTGATTATACATAGTAATAACAATTCTATCCTCAGTTTCTTCAAAATAAGGTTCAATAAGTGGAGTCAATTTATGGTGAGGTGCACTATGACCTTCTCTAGTAGAAGCTACAGATTCACCCATTAAAAGTAAAACACCATCATCTCCTAAATTTGCAAGTCTACTAATATCACACTTAAACGCATCAATCTTAACATCAAAATCAAATATAAACTCACTTCCATAAACTATATAACCATGGTCTGTTTTTATAGCTATACCCATTGCATCCGCAATAGATTCTGTAACTCCAAAAGTTTTAATTTCAACTCCATCAACTTCAAATGTTGAGTTTCTTTGAACTCTATGTAAATCATATTTCTTTATTCCTGCTTCTTTAAACATTGATTCAATTAAATAAGCAGTTAAAGGAGCTGTATAAATAGGTACATTAATCTCTTTTACAAGATTAACAATTGCAGCCATAACATCATCATTACCATGACTTATAAATACAGCACTTATTCTTTTTTTGTTTTTTATTAAATATGAAAAATCTGGAATTATCATTTCAATTCCTAGCTGATCGTTTTCGGGATATTTTAAACCACATTCTAAAACAAATATCTTGTTATTAACTTCAACAACATACATGTTTTTTCCATCTTCATCTAGTCCACCTAAAGCGAAGATTTTAATATTATCCATTATTTTTTCCTCCAAAAACTATTAATTATAGACTAACACGATTTAAATAAATTGACTAGAAGGCTAATTTATTTTTTCACCATTCATAGACCAACTTTTTATCTCTGTAATTAATACTTCTACAATATCTCCTTCTTTTATATTTTTACCAGTAAAGTTAACAAGTTTGTTTTCTTCACTATATCCACTATAAACTTCATCATTTCTTTTACTTTTGCCATCTACCAATACTTTTACAACTTTATTTAAATATTTTTGATTATTTAAATTTCCATATTTTGCGACTCTTTCATTTAATTCTTGTAGTCTTTCACTTTTTTCTTTTAAATCTATATTATCAATAAACTTAGCCGCAGGAGTTCCTGCTCTTGGACTATATATAAATATAAACGCAAAATCAAACTTACAATAATCAACTAATTTTAATGTGTCTTCAAATTGCTCTCTTGTTTCGTTAGGAAAACCAACAATCATATCAGTACTAAAAGCTATATTAGGAATAGCTTCTTTAAGTTTATCATAAATCATTTTAAATCTTTCTACAGTATAACCTCTTCCCATTAACCTAAGTATTTCATTATTACCTGATTGAACGGGTAAATGTAGATAAGGCATTATATTTTTATTATCTTTAATAACATCAACCATCCTTAAACTAAAGTCTCTTGGATGACTTGTCGCAAATCTAATTCTTTCTATATTAATCTTTGCGACTTCTTCTAATAAAGTCGCAAATCCATCTTCCATACCTAAATCCAATCCATATGAATTAACGTTTTGACCAAGCAATGTAATTTCCTTATAGCCTTGTTCTTTTAACTCTTTGACTTCATCTAAAATATCTTTCATTAACCTACTTCTTTGTTTACCTCTTGTATAAGGAACTATACAATATGTACAAAATTTATCACATCCATACATTATATTTACCCAAGCTTTATATTTATTAAATCTTTTTACAGGTAAATTTTCTATTACGTCTCCTTCAATAGAAAATACTTCAATTGTTCTTTCTTTTGTATTAATAAAGTTTTCTAATAACTGAGGTAATCTATGAATATTATGAGTGCCAAAAACAATATCAACTTGCTTATATGTGTTCATTATTCTTTCAATAGTAATTTCTTCTTGTACCATACATCCACATACCGCAAAAACAACTTCAGGATTTTTCACCTTTAGTCTTTTTAATTGACCAATTTCTCCAAAAACTTTATTTACGGCATTTTCTCTTATTGCACAAGTATTAAAAATAAGTAAATCAGCTTCATTATAATCATCAGTTTTAGTAAAGCTCATCTCATCTAAAATACCCACAATTGTTTCACTATCTCTTTCATTAGCTTGACAACCATAGGTTCTTAAATAATATTTTTTATTTTCACCAAGTTTTTTTAAACTTTCGGATAATTCATATAAATCTCTATATATATTAATTGGTTTTCTTGTTCTTTTTTTTGCATCTTTTAAAGATGGCAATTTTATACTTATATTTTCCATTTTAACTCCATACTTACTACATTATACAACATGATATTACTTTATCCCAAAATAAAAGATGATTTTCATCACCCTTTATAATTCATCTTATTGTTCGCTAATTGCTTCAACTGGACAAGAACTAATGCACGCACCACAATCGATGCAAGCATCGCTAGCTTCAGCCTTTCCATCATCATTTATTGATAATGCTTCAACTGGGCATGTACTTACACAAGCTTCACATCCAATACAAGTATCTTGATCAACTATAACAGGCATGTTCATTCCTCCTTGTTATTATTCTAATACATACTTTGTGCATTAGCCAAGGCTAATTTTACCCTAAGGCAACATCTAACACCATCATTATTACAAAACCAAGCATTACTCCTAAAGTTCCAGCATGAGAATGCTCGCCTGAAGTTGCTTCTGGAATAAGTTCTTCAACTGTTACATAAATCATAGCTCCTGCAGCAAAACTTAATAACCAAGGCATAAATGGTTCAATAACATTAGCTAATAAAACAACAGATATCCCAAAGATAGGTTCAACAATTCCTGTCATACTTCCTATAAAGAAAGATTTAAAAGCGCTATTTCCTTCATGTCTTAAAGGTAATGACATTGCTGCTCCTTCTGGGAAGTTTTGAATACCCATACCAATGGCTAACGCAATTGCTGGCGCAAAATTACCATCTTGAGCACCCATCGCAAAAGCTAAACCAACTGCCATTCCTTCAGGAATGTTGTGTAAAGTTACAGCTAAAACTAATAATGTTGTCCTTTTTAAACTTGTTTTAGGACCTTCAACTTCATTTGATGATCTATGTAAATGGGGAATAATATTATCTAAAAGTAATAAAAAAGCTACTCCTATTAAAAAACCTCCTGCAGCTGGAATCCACCCAATTCCGCCTGCAGCTTCTTCTGCATCTATTGCAGGGATTAACAAACTCCAAACAGATGCTGCAATCATTACACCTGCCGCAAATCCCATAAATGATCTTGTCATGTTTTCACTTGGTTTACCTTTAAAGAAAAATACTACAGCAGCTCCTGCAGATGTCATTAAAAAGGTAAATAAAGTTCCAAGTGTTGCATATAATAAAGAATTACCCATATTCATCTCCTTTCATATTAACTTAACATTAAAATAGAAAAGATGCATTAATTATGCATCTGGTCTTATCTGTATTCTTTTAATATTTATTGCTCTATTAGTATTATCATCAATATCAATAATAACTCCACAAAGTATTGCAGGACCCTCTGCAGGTTTAAACCTTGAAGGAATTTTTTTTATATTTAAATCAAACACCTCTTCAATATCTCTTCCTAAAACACTATCATAAGCACCGCACATACCAACATCTGTAATAAAAGCACATCCATCTTTTATTCTTTCATCGCTTGTTTGTACATGAGTATGAGTACCTAAAACAGCAGTTATCTTATCTTTATAATATTCAAAAAATGTTACTTTTTCAGAAGTAGCTTCTGCATGTAAATCTACAATAATGATATCTGCTTCTATCTCTGGTAATACTTTTTCAAATACATCAAATGGAGATTCAGTACAATTATCAATAAATACATTTCCACATAAATTAACAACTGCAATTTTTTTATCTAAAACTTCTTTAATGATAATACCTTTACCAACATCTTTAGGTTCAATATTTAAAGGTCTAATTAAATCTGGACAATCATCAAGATGTTCAATAATTTCTCTTTTTGAAAATGCATGATTTCCTAAAGTAATTACATCAACTCCAACATTTTTAAAATTATTATAAATTTTATGAGTTATTCCCTTTCCATGAGCAGAGTTTTCTCCATTTATAATAGTAAAATCAATATTGTATTCTTTTTTAAGAAGGGAAAGCTTTTCGTTGACAATCCTTCTTCCAGCTTTCCCTACTACATCACCTAAAAATAAAATTTTCATTATTTTGCCAATTCATTTACCCTAGTTTCACGTATTAAAGTAACCTTTATTTGACCAGGATAAGTCATTTCGTTTTCAATTTTTTCTCTAATGTCTTGAGCAATCTTAACCATGCTTATATCATCAACTTTTTCCGGTTTAACCATAATTCTAATTTCTCTTCCAGCTTGAATTGCATATGATCTTTCAACTCCATCAAATTCATTCGCAATTTTTTCAAGTTGTTCTAATCTCTTAATATAAGCTTCCATCGATTCAAATCTAGCACCAGGTCTAGCAGCGCTTAATGTGTCAGCTGCCTCAACTAGCTGAGGAATTATCCCCGCTGCTGGTACTTCTCCATGGTGAGATTCAATTGCATTAATTACAAGTGGATGCTCTTTATACTTTTTAGCAATTCTTGCTCCAAGTTCAATATGAGTTCCTTCTTGTTCAAAGTCTAATGCTTTTCCAATATCATGTAATAAACCAGCACGTTTTGCTAAAGTTTGATTAAGTCCTAATTCAGCTGCCATAATTCCAGCAAAGGTAGCAACCTCAATAGAATGTTGTAATACATTTTGACCATAAGAATAACGATACCTTAATCTACCAATTAACTTGATAATTTCTCTATCAATTTTTCCTATTCCTAATTTAAATACAGCTTCATCACCAATCTTCATGATGGTTTCATCCATTTCATTTGTAACCTTCTCAACAACTTCTTCAATTCTTCCAGGTTGAATTCTTCCATCACGGATTAATGCTTCTAATGATAACCTAGCAATTTCTCTTCTAATTGGGTCAAAACAACTAACAGTAATAATATCTGGTGTATCATCAATAATTAAATCAACCCCTGTTAACTGTTCAATCGCATGGATATTCCTTCCTTCACGACCTATAATTCTACCCTTCATATCTTCACTAGGTAATGCTACAACAGAAACAGTTCTATCAATTGTTTCTTCTTGTGCATATCTTTGAATTGCTAAAGCAATAATATTTCTAGCTTGATCAGCTGCTTTTGCCTTAGCTTCTTCTTCTTGATCTCGTAAAAATAATGCAATATCTTTAACAGATTTCTTTTCTACTGCATCCATAAGTTCAGCTTTTGCTTCGCTAGCACTCATGTTTGCAATTCTTTCTAATACTACAATTTGATTATCAATACGAGATTGTAAATCTACTTCCATCTTCTCCAAATTAGTTAGTTTTGAAGTAGCAAGACGATCTTTTTCATCAATTTGTTTTTCTTTTGCTATTAAAGTTTCATCACGCAAGTTTAAAGTATCTTCCCTACGTGCTAACTTATTTTCTGTACTTTGCAAAGATGCTTTTGCTTCTTTGATTTCCTTTTCTGCTTGCAGTTTCATTTCGTAAACTTGTTGTTTACCGTCAAGAGTCGCTTGACGTATAATACCATCTGCTTTGATGTTGGATTCTTCAATCACATTTTTAGCTATTGTGTTTGCTCTTGAGATTCCCAATCGACCAGCGATTACCATCATGATAACCCCTGTTATGATACCTATAATACCAACTAAAATGGATACAAGTATTACGTTATTTCCCATCATACTTTCCTCCATTTGTTTTTCTTTTAGAGTTTTACTCTTACTATATTATAAATTAACATAAAAATTTTCACAATAAAGAAAACCTCCACATTTAGTGAAGGCTACTCAGAAAACATATTTTCTTTAATTTTTTGAGTGATTTCTTCATCAATTTCAGGGTTTGCAAGTAAATATGCTCTAACTGCTTCTCTTCCTTGTCCAATTCTTTCTCCCTTATATGAATACCATGCACCCGCTTTATCTAATATATCTAATTCAGCTCCTAAATTAATAATTTCTGAAAGATGAGATATTCCCTCTCCATACATAATTTCAACTTGAGCTGTTTTAAATGGTGGAGCAACTTTATTTTTAACTACCTTCAAATTAACTTTGTTTCCAATTACTTCTGTACCATTTTTGATAGCTTCTCCTTTTCTAACATCTATTCTTATAGAACTATAGAATTTTAAAGCTCTTCCCCCAGGTGTTGTTTCTGGATTTCCAAAAATAATTCCAATTTTCTCTCTTAATTGGTTAATAAATATAGCTGTACAACTAGATCTATTCATTACCCCAGATAGCTTTCTCATAGCTTTAGACATTAATCTAGCTTGTAAACCCATGCTTTCCTTACTTATTTCTCCATCAAGCTCTGCTTGAGGCACTAAAGCTGCAACTGAGTCAATTACTACCAAATCAATTGCTCCTGACTTAATTAATAATTCAGTAATTTCTAATGCTTGCTCACCCGAATCTGGTTGAGAAAGAATTAGTTCATCAATATCAACACCAAGTGCCTTAGCATATTGAGGATCAATCGCATTTTCAGCATCGATAAATGCTGCTCTTCCTCCCATTTTTTGACATTCCGCAATCGCATGTAAAGCAATTGTAGTCTTTCCACTAGATTCAGGACCATAGATTTCTACAATTCTTCCTTTTGGATATCCTCCAATACCTAAAGCTAAATCTAATGAAAGAGATCCACTAGGAATAGCATCAACATCAACATTTGCTCTATCTCCTAGCCTCATTACACTACCTTTACCGTATTGTCTTTCAATCTGTTTTAATGCATCTTTTAATAAGGCATCTTTTTTATCATCTTTAACAACTTTTTCTGTCATTTTTATCCTCCATTAACTTATTATCTAAACTTTATTTGTTCCTATTTACTTTCAAAAATAAATTCTTTTAGTTGATTGAAATAAGAATAACCACTAGACATACTTACAAACGTCGCAAACCATAATGTTATATCTGATATTGGTATTCTAATAAATTCAAATGGAATGTTATTAAGCAATATAAATATTATCGATAACATTTGTAGTACAGTTTTTAATTTCCCTAAATATCCTGCAGCTACAACTACTCCACTTTGTGCAGCCATCATTCTACAACCATCAACAATAGTATCTCTTGCAACCATAATTATTATAGGAACTACTGGAATAATTCCTTTTGACACAAATAATATGTAAAGAGAGTTAACTAATAGTTTATCTGCTATAGGATCAGCAAATTTTCCAAAAGTTGTAATTAAATTATTTTTTCTTGCAATATAACCATCTAAATAATCTGTAAATGATGCAATTAAAAATAATATTAATACAACAATATTAATTAAAGAAATGGATAAATTTTTAATATAAAATACAGGAATATTTATATTAAACTGTGCATAAGGAAAAATGTAAACCAATATTATAATTGGAATCATCATTATCCTAATAACTGTCAATCTATTGGGCAAATTCATAATATACCTCTTTTTTTATTAAGTATAACATAATAATAAGGAATCTAACGATTCCTTAATTAAGCACACTCGATAAGCCATGTTCTGTCCAAGTTTCCTTGTGGCAACCATTTATCTACACTTTCGTGTCCAATTATTTCTTCATTTTGAAATAATTAGCTCCCCTACCAATTTTGGGTTTCTCGCTTGCGGGGTTTATCCGTTCCACTCAATAAGTTTCCTTATTGACTTCGTCACTGTGACACCTTAGGGTTTATATTCATAGTTTACACCTTAGAATATAATTCCGCCGTTAACTTTCGTTACCCAGTTTTATTTTTTCAACTGGCACAAACACTACAATCATCTCAGATTGTGCGAGCATGGACTTTCCTCTAATATTTTATAATACCAGCGATTGCCTGAGCGCTACTTATTTGTATTAAATACTTCTTGTTCTAGTCTAGATATTCTTTTAATAATATCTAAATTACTAGTTGGGCTTTCTTCATAAGATCTTGCTTTTCCTTGTGCTTCGATAAGCTTAGCACGTAAGGAAGCATTTGTTCTTTCCATTTCAGAAACTTTTTGATTAAGTTCTGATAATAATTCTTGGTATGTTTGATAATCTTGAATTATTAAATCTAAAAAAGTATCCACCTCTAATGGACTATATCCTTTAAAATCAGTGTTAAATTCTTTTTCATAAAGTGTATGTACATCAAGATTTAATTTGTTTGACATATTAACCACCACCTATAAAATATTATTACAAACAAACCTTTAAAAAGCAATAAACCTTTTATGTTTTAAATATAAAAGGTATAATAATTCAAGGTGAAATAATGATTAATTATCCAAATGGCAAAAAAAGAAAATATAATGCACTTAAAATATCACAAGCTAATAGAGGAATGACTCTAGAAAAGGATTTAAATCGTTCTAATAAATATTTTCTAGAAAAAAATATAGCTAATATACATAAGAAGCCTACTCCTATTCAAATAGTCTCAGTAGACTATCCTAAAAGAAGTGCCGCAAAAATTACAGAAGCATACTTTAAAGTTGCATCTACAACAGACTATAATGGAGTATATAAAGGAAGAGCAATTGATTTTGAAGCAAAAGAGTGCTCACAAAAATCTTTTCCTTTAAAATCAATTCACCAACATCAAATACAACATTTAAAAAGTGTTATACACCATGGTGCTATTGCATTTATGATTATAAGATTTACAAGTTTAGATGAAACATTTTTTGTAAATGCAAAAGATATTATTAATATTTATGAAAATAAAGAAAAAACAAGGAAATCAATTCCTTATTCTTGGTTTAAAAAAAATTGTCATTTGATACCATTTAACTTGCTAGTACCAGTGAATTATATTAAAGTGCTAGATGAACTCTATTTCTAGGAGGAACAAAATGAGTAAAAGAAGAAAAAATACTAGAAAAATCAATAAAAAAGCTTTATTAACTATTTTAGTTATTTTTATATTAATTACAGGTTTAATAGGAGGAACTGTTGGTCTTGTTGTAATGGGCAACATGTTAAGAACTAAACCTGATTTAGAAATTACAAACCTGCTTTCTAAAGAATCAAGTAAAATATTTGATAAAGATGGAAATCAAATTGCGGATGTTGGGTTACAAATAAGAACAAATGTAACTTATGAACAACTTCCAGAATCATTAGTCGATGCATTTTTAGCAGTAGAAGACTCAAGGTTTTTTGAACATCCTGGTTTTGATACAGCACGTTTCTTAAAAGCAATGGTTGAAAATATAAAAGCCATGAGATTTGCTCAAGGTGGAAGTACAATAACCATGCAATTAATAAAATTATCTTATTTCACTGATGATGAAGCAGGTGTTGGAGCTCCTAAAAAGATTGAACGTAAAGTACAAGAGATTGCGTTAGCACTTGAATTAGAAAAAAATGCAGATAAGAAAACAATTTTAGAACTATATATAAATAAAATGAACTTTGGTGGTTCAGGTAATATAAGAGGAGTTCAAAAAGCTGCACAATATTATTTTGGTAAAGATGTTACTGAGTTAAATTTAAGTGAAAGTGCAATGCTTGCAGGTATTGTAAATAGACCTAATACATATAATCCTTTTAATTATTTAGATTATGCAACAAATAGAAGAAATTCAGTTATCAATTTAATGGTAAGACATGGTTATATAACTAAAAAAGAAGGAGAACTTGCTAAAAGTATAAAACTTGAAGATATTCTAATAGATCCTAGTAAAGCTAAAGGTAGTGGTTCTCAAGAATATGAATATCAATCTTATATAGATACAGTTATTAATGAAGTTAAACAGATAACTGGTTTAGATCCTACTTCTGTTGCAATGAATATTTATACTTATATGGATCCTGAAATTCAAAAAGTAATGGATTCTATACAAGCAGATAAAGAAGAAACTGTAGTATTCCCTGATGAATTAATGGAAGTTGCAATGATATCCATTGATAATGAAACAGGTCAAATTGTAGCTATCGGTGGAGGAAGAAACTACGGTAGAGGTGGTAGTATGTTACTAAATCATGCTACTGAACAATTTAAACAACCAGGTTCTGCTGTAAAACCATTCTTAGAATATGCTTTAGCTTTTGAGCATTTAGGATGGGCTACAACTCATGTTGTTACAGATAGGCCTATAGTATATAAAGGAACTACAAAAGTAATTAAAAACTTTAATAATCAATATGCAGGACAAGTTCGTCTTGTTGATGCAGTTGGTACTTCATTAAATACCCCTGCTATACAAACCTTACAAGAGGTTGTAGATAAAATAGGTAGACAAGCAGTAGTAGAATACCTACAAAACCTAGGTTTTTCAAAAGTTAATTCAGATAACTTTGATATAGGATTTGCTATTGGAGGTTCTAACTATACAGCAAGTGCATTAGAAATGGCTGCTGCTCAAGCTGTAATGTTAAATGGAGGTTACTATATTAAACCTCATACAGTAAGTAGAATTGAGTTTAAAAGTGGAAGTGATCCAATAGAACCTTTACATACTCCAGTTAGTGTTATCTCAGAACAAGCCGCATATTTAACATGTTTATTACTATACCAAACAGTATATGGACCTTATACAAACTATATGCAAATCTTAAAAAGAGATTATCCTGTTTATGCCAAAACTGGTACTACAGACTGGGGAAGTGATGGACTTCAATACAATATTCCTCAAGGAGCCGCAAAAGATAAATGGATGATATCTTCTACTAGTAAATATACAACTGCAGTTTGGCTTGGATATGAAAAAGGTATAAAAGATAAGGATACTTATTTTGATAGAACTAAAAACAGATTAAACTTACCTGGTAAAATAAGTACATTAATATTAAGTGCTCTAACAGATAAATTAAAACCTGGAGAAGTACCTAGACCTGAAGGTATTTCATCAATTACTCATATTTTAGGTACCTTCCCTTATGCATACCCTATCGAAGGTATGGATGGTGGTTTAATTACTACAGGTCTAATAAAAAGTGAATTCAATGAACTAGTAAGTCCTGAAACTTCAGATATAGATCAATTATCCGAATTCAGTGCTACTGCTGGCAATGATGGACATATAAATATGACATGGTCTCCTTATCCAGACCCTGAAAAATTATATGTTGCTGGAGATACAATGGATCTTGGACTAGATGTTGGAGGAAATTGGATTGGTGCTACTGGTAGAAGATTATTTGATTATACTTGGATTTATGGACCAATTAGATATAAGGCTAGAATTTCTCAAAACGGTAATGTAATTGCAGAAATTTCAAGTGAAACAGAACACTTTAGCCAACAAGTTGGACTTGAGCCAGGAGCTAGCGTTACAGTTTGTGGATATTATGCATATGAAAATTTAGGCATTACATCCAATGAAATCTGTAATGAATTTAAAGCAGTTGATATGGATTTATCACTACTTGTTCCTAATACTAATGCTAGTAGAGTTGATATAGAAAACTGGGCAAATTCTGCTGGAATAAAAGCAACATACAATACAATCACAAATGACTCAAAAGCAAATACAAATGAAATTTTATATAACGGAGTTGTTGTTAATGGACAAGCAATTCATACAACAGCATCTCAATTACAAAATGTTAATGTAATAGTAAATTTATATGTTGCTAGCGACAATAAACCTGATCCTGGAAATCCAAACCCTGGAAATCCAAATCCTGGAAATCCAAATCCTGGAAGTGATACACCTGAAGGATAAACAGATTAAAAGCGATGAAGTTTATATTTTCATCGCTTTTTTTGATACTTACAAAATTCTATAAATGGACATCCTTCACATTCTGGTCTTTGTGCCTTACATTTATATCTTCCAAAAAATATAAACAAATGATGTGCTATATTCCATTTTTCTTTTTTGATTTTTTTATTTAATTTCATTTCCACCTTATAAACATCATCATTTTTATAAGCTAGACCTAACCTTTTAGCTACTCTTTGTACATGAGTATCTACAGCTATAGCTGGTATATTAAAAGCAACACTCAATATTACATTTGCACTTTTTCTACCAATACCTGGAAGTTTTATTAATTCTTCCATTTTATCAGGCATTTTAGAATCATATTCTTCATATAACATTTTAGCCATGCCTTTTATATTTTTAGCTTTATTTCTATATAAACCTATTGACCTTAAATGACTTTCTAAATCTTTAATATCAGCTTGAGCCATATCTTTAGGTGTTGGATATTTTTTAAATAAATCAGGCGTAACTTTATTGACTGCAATATCAGTAGTTTGTGCAGATAATGCTACTGAAACAGCTAATTCAAAAGGATTTTTATGATTTAATTCACATCTAGCATTAGGAAACATTAACATTAATTCATCTAATATTTCATCTGTTGTCAAAATACTTTACCCTCCTGTATCATACTTATTGTTACATTGTTATTAACCCAATTTTTAAGTATTTTATCTATATATGATAATTTAACCTTTTTATACATAGATGCTTGTTTTAAAGCTTCAATAATAAGTTTTGAATCAATTGTTTTTACCCAATCACTAATTGTTTCCATTTCTTTTTGAGTAAGAGGTCTTTTAAATTCCTTTTCAAATAAATTAAATAATGAATTATCTAATTCACTTTCAATAACTTCCACTTCTAATTCAAATAAACCATCTAAGATAAAACAAGGAACATTGTTTCTTGCTTCAATTTGTAAAAATTTTTTCGCAAATAATACACTTAATATTTTATTTATTTCATTTTCTTCAAAACCTGTTTTTTTACACAGTAAATCTATAGTAATATTAATATGGTTACTATTAAAAAAATCTATTAATAAAACTACTACAATTTCTTTTTCACTTAAACCAAGAAATTCTAAATTATCTAATATCCAATCTCTACGGTTTACATATTTTTGTTTATACCATTTCATAAATCAATCCTCGTAAATAATTCTAACATAAATTGCATTATCATAGAATTAATGATAAATTAATTAATTGTCAGGAGAAAGTTATGTTAAAAAAAATAGCTATAAGTATTATGGGTTTGTTTCTTCTTGCTAGCATTGTTCTTGCAGGATACAAAATTTTTGAGCCTAATTCTAGATATGAAGAAGTTATTAATATAGAAAGCTTCTATATTAGTTTTAATACTGTAGAAGAATACACCTTATCTGCAGGTAATAATACATCTCATTACTATTTATTCTGTGACCCTAATAATAATGATTGTAAATATTTATATGATTCTGTATTTCCTAGTGTTACAGCAAAAAATAATAATATAAATATTAAAACTATTATTGAATATATTGATATTTCAGAGATTATAGATAATGATGACTTTTTATCAAATTTAAAAAAGTGGAATATTTCAACATATCCAGCTTTAGTATCTTGTGATGTTGAAGATAATCAAATTATCATTAACAACACATTAGAATTTGATACAAACCATCCATTGAATTCAGAAGATATAGTAAATTGGATGATTCTAAATGATATATATAGTGGCGAAAGCCAAGTAATACTACCAAGCTAAGCTTGGTTTTTTAATTCTTCAATAAACTTTTCACACCATAAAGCACTTCTTTTGCTTGCCAAAGAAACATATGTATTAAAATCTAAATCATTTCCTTCTTTTATTGTTATATCTGATAAAGATCTAATCACAATAAAAGGTTTTTTATAATGTTTACAAACTTGTGCAATACCAGCAGCTTCCATCTCAGCACATAAAGCTCCTGGAAAGTTTTTATTAATTAATTCAATTTGATCTTCTCGATGAATAAATGAATCCCCAGAAGCTATATTACCTATAAATACTCTATCCTCTTTTTCAATAATATTTTTCATTATTTCTATATATTTATCATCTGCTTTATAAGCTGTATAATCTTGATCAAATCCTAAAGGATATCCAAAAACACTTATATCCATATCATGATGAGCAACTATATTAGATATTACAACATCTAATACTTCTTGATCTTCTCTTAATCCACCAGCAGTACCAATATTTACCACACCTTCAATATCAAAATTTTCAAATAATATGGTTGTTGACATTGCGGCCGCAACTTTACCAACTCCTGATTTAGTCAAAACACAATCTACATCAGATAATTTTCCCTTATAAAACTCTACTTTACTTATTTCTTCTTTTTTAACTTCACTCATTAATTTTACTAATTCAGCTATTTCTTCATCCATTGCACCAATAAATCCAATCATACTTTTCCTCCAACTATAAAATATTTTTCACCATTAATTATTCCTTCATAATCAAAGTCTGTATATACTTTTATATTAAATCCTACTTCATTTAATATTTTAATAATATCTTCTAATTTAAAAACTTTTTGAACATGGTACTCTTGTAATACTTTCTCTTTAGTATAAAAAGCAAAATGATGATGAATTTCATCATCTATTGTATTAATAGTCCATTGATAAGGTACATCATTAATATAACCTTCTTCAATAAACTCATCTTTAAATTCAATTAATCTATCTTCTGTATGCATATCAAAGATAAAAGTTCCACCATCTTTTAAAGCATTATAAACAGAAATAAACATGTTTTTACATTCATCTAATGAGTTTAAATAATTAATTGAATCACAATAACAAATAATACCATCATATTTATTTTCACAAGAAAATTTAATCATATCAATTTGTTTAGTCTTAATATAAGGATATTTATTATTTAACCTTTTTAACATTGATAAAGACAAATCACTAGCTAAGATATCATATCCATATTTATAAAGGATATTTGTTATTTCTCCACTTCCACTTGCAAGTTCTAGTATTTTATTTCCACTAATATTTATTTTTGTAAAATCAGCCCATTTTTTTGAATATTCATAATCACTAACTAATTCATCATAATAAGAAGCTAAATTATAATAAATCATCGATATTTACCCTAGGTAAGTCACCCCACAACTTTTCAAGTTGATAAATTTCTCTTGCTTCTTCACTAAAAACATGAACAACTAATTCATATAAGTCTAATAATATCCAATCACTATCGCCTTTACCTTCAATCGCCCTATAATCATGATTATTTTTAATAGCTTTTTCAATTACACCATTAATCATCGCGTTTGCAAGTCTTTGATTATTCGCACCTGCAATCACAAAATAATCAGTAAAGGGACTAATACCTCTTAAATCAATTACTTCAATATTACTTGCAAGTCTTTCATCCAATTCTTTTACAACAATTTTCAATAATTCACTCATTAGTTTTTCTCCTTATTGTATCTATTTGATTCATACCTTGTTTGTTTAAATCCTAAATCTAAATTCTTTAGTGATAATTTAATCAAATATGATGAATCATAACCCCTACTAGGATCTAATTTGTCTGATATGTATATTATTTTAGATAATGTACCATCATCTGTTCCTAAAACATGATGATAGATTGAATTTAGTATTTCTTCATCCTTTATTAAAAGTTTGTCTCTTGCAAATACCATTCCTAAATAAGCATGAAATAAATAACCTGGATTTTTAAGTTTGTTTTTAAAATGCTTTTTCATTAATTCCATGGTTTTCTTATATGGAAGTTCCTTACAAATATCATGAAAAACACCAGCAGTATAAGCCTTCTTTTCATCATAATTATGAGCTCTTGCAAGTTCTACTGCCAACTTACTTACAGAAAGACTATGTTTATATCTATTATCTCTTAAATTGTTTCTAATAATAGTTTTAAAATAAAAGCAATTATCAAGAATATAATCCTTTACTTTTTCATCTAATAAAGTAAAATCGCCCTTCATTACTTTTTTATTAATATTAATAGAATTCTTATTATTAAGATAAACACATTCGATATTAGAATCTTTTTCTTTTATTAATTCAATATTATCTATATCTTCTAACGCAAGAGAAACCATTTGTTTTCTATCCTTTTTTTTAGGTTTGTTTTCATCTTTTAAAACAACAAAATATACTTTGTCTAATTTAAGTTTCTTAATCTGTTTTTTTGCAAAGTCTATATCTTGAAGTGTTATAGGATTAAATGCTTGTTTTAATATTCCAACTTTACTCATGGCAATATAATTTTTGGATTCCTCGCTTTTTTATATAACAAAATTGTTCTTCCCATTTGTTGAACAACACTACTTTTTGTATGCATCGCAATATCAAATGCTAGAGTATCTAAATCATCTTCATAAGATTTTAATACATTAACTTTTACTAACTCTCTTGCATTTAATGCATTATTTAAAGAATCTATTAAATTAGTACTTAAACCTTCTTTACCAACTGTAACAACCGCTTTTTCATTTACACCAAGCGATCTTAAATATCTTTTTTGTTTACCTGTTAATATCATAACATTGCCTTTCTAAATGTAACATTTACTTGTTTTGGATGAGTGACAACTATCTTTGAAACTTTATTATTAATACAAACCCATCCTAATCCATCAATCACAATATCCATCTTATCATAGCGAACATTTACTGTAGTTGAAACCATTTTATCTTCTACAACAGGTGTTAGTAGTTCTCCTTTATGATTTTCCCATAATTTATCCGCATTACTTAACTTAGTTCTATGTATTAATAAATCATTGCTTACATAAGCTACTAAACTAGCTTTATTAGCATCATAAACATCAATCCTTATTAACCCTCCTAAAGCTATACTTTGATCTTTATTCAATTGATATATAGTAGGTTTAATGGTTCTAGTAGGTATTACTGTATTAAGTTTAATATCATCAAGCAACATTAATATACTATTTTTAACTTCAATACCTGGAGTATCAATAAAAGTTAAATTTTTAATTTTAATTTTATTAAAATCTAATGTTGTCCCAGGATATCTACTTTTAGTAAGCACATCATTTCCTATTAATAAGTTTATAAATGTAGACTTACCTGTATTAGCCTTACCTATTACAATAATATCTTTACCATCAGATTGTTCATCTAATATATCCAATATTAAATTCTTATTTATTTTTTCTAAATGAGAAGTTATTAATATACCTTTAACTTTAATACCCTTTTCTTTTAACCTTTCTTGAATAAATCTAGTTATTTTATTATTTGATATATCTTTTGGAAGTAAATCTCTTTTTGTAGCAACTAAGATTATATCTTTATTAAGTACATGTCTATTTAAACCATCAATCATGCTTGCTTCAAAATCAAATAAATCAACAACCCAAACAATTAATCCATCCATTGTATTTAATTTAGTTAATATATATTCACTTGGTATACCCTTTTTCATAGAGTACATTAAATCATCATAATGAATAATTCTAAAACATCTTTGACAATAGGTAGAATTAATCTTAGGACTATAACCTACTTCATTTTTATTTTCATATTGGATTTTAATTCCACATCCCTTACAAGTCGTCATAATACTTCCCCTTTTTTATTAATTTTTTATGTTCTAAAAATTTAAAAACACCTTTTTCTATTTGTCTATTTATCATTCCAAAAATATTGTCTTTTTCACTAAATGGATCAACTAAAATAGTATACATATCTTGTTTGTTTCCACCTAATACATCAGTTAAAAGCTGATCTCCTATTACGGCAACTTCATCATTAGTAACATCATATTTTTCCATTATATGCTTAAAAGAAGTACTAAAAGGTTTTAGTGCAAAACTAATATAATCACAATTTAGTTCTTCACCAAAACTTTTAACTCTTGATTCAACATTATTACTAATTACAACAGGAATCATCCTACAACTTTTAATCTGTTTTACAAATCTTTTTGCGCTTTCACCTAAAACATCTTTTCTAGATTCCACTAGTGTATTATCAATATCAAGTATAATTACTTTTATTCCTTTATCTTTTAAAGCTAATAAATCAATATCTTTAAAGCTTTTTACATAAGCTTTTGGTTTAAATAATTTGTAAGCCATAAAACCTCCATTTATTTAATTATACAATAATTGTAAAATACGTGTAGAATAATATTGAGGTGAAAAAATGATTAAATGTGTAATTTTTGATTTAGATGGTTTAATGATTGATTCAGAAAGAGCTGTTAGAAAAATGTATGTAGAGGTAGCTAGAGAGTTAGGCTTTGAATTAGATGAAGAATTTTTTACAGGCATTATAGGTTCAACTAAAAAAGCAGCACAAGCACAATTTGATAGATTTCCATTATTACAAAAAAATATGGCTTCTATTACAAAGAAAAGAAAAGAAATTGTATATAATGAAATTGATAATAATCCTGATTTCTATCATAACCACTTGTAAAACAAGTGGTATGTAAAGCCCTATAAGGGCTTGTTGCTGCATAGTCCTTCGACTACTGAAGCCCGACAGCTGCAGCACTAT
>JGI24707J26582_10000138_pt1 | contig 49412 bp, 59 predicted proteins | sample BioPla1DNA1_FD_26582 | JGI IMG/M metagenome (IMG submission 26582)
ACTTTTTAAGTGAAAGCAATAATTAGGTGAAATACAGTAACTATGCGGTGCTAGGCACCGATTAATGATTTATCATGAATAATTCAGGTTTAATTATATTTTATGTTTTTTTAATAAAAAGGTTCTATTGTAAATGTTAAGGTGATAACACTTTAATAGCATTTACTTTAGAACCTTTTATAATCTAATTAACAATATAATAAGAAATGGATTACTTATCTGTTAACTTAAAATTGACTATAAGATAGTTGCCATCTTTACGTCAGCTAGTTTATTACAGGGGGCGGCGCAGGAATAATTTTGGCACACATAATAGGTTGTTTTATCATTGATCATATGATAATCCTTGGTGTACTCGGCGATATACTGCAATTCATCGGCATTTTCCTCTGTCTTAACTAAGGCAATGGTATTGGGCTCGTAATGATTAGTTAGATAATATTTTAAATCTTCAATATCCTCCTTATCTTTGGCTACACATACAATCTCTTTAGGAGGATAGAGAGCCTGGGACATGGCCAGTAATGTAAAGCTATGAATTGAAGGATATTCTATGGCTTGGCCAGCAATAAATTTTAATTGCTTATCTGCATATTCCTGATAAATAGGTTTTCCAGTAATATGGGCTATCTTACATAGTACATATCCAGCTACTGAGTTACCAGAAGGGATGGCTCCATCATATACTTCCTTAGGTCGGTGTATCAGTTGTTCAGCATCTTCTGCATAAAGGTAAAAACCCCCATTGTTCTTATCCCAAAATAATTCAATCATCTTATCTGTCATTGAGACAGCTTGCTTTAGATAATCTATATCAAAAGATGCTTCATATAATGCTAGCAGTGCCATTGTGAAAAAAGCATAATCATCGATAAGACCCTGGTGAGCAGCATCTTCATCCCTATAGCGTATATAGAGTCTTCCATATTCATCGGTTAAATTCCTATTTATGAATTCTACTGCCTTAGTTGCTGCATCTAGATATTCCTGCTTATTTAATATCTTAGCCGCAGTGGCATAGGCTGTAATCATTAAAGAATTCCATGAAGTAAGGATCTTATCATCGGTAAAAAGCTTGTTGCGATTTGAACGATAGGAGTAGACTCTCTCACAGAGTTTTGTTACCCTTTCATTTTCTGGATGTAGTTCAGTGGCTTTAATCCGATTGGGGATGGATGAACCCTCAAAATTACCTTCCCAGGTAATATCAAAATAATTATTAAAGAATCCAGCATCATCATTCTTTAATAATTTAGTTATCTCATCTGGTTTAAATAGGTAGTACTTGCCTTCAACGCCTTCAATATCTGCATCTTGTGAGGAATAAAATCCCCCTTCTGGATCAGTCATATCCCTATTTATATAATGAAGGATTTGCTCAGCAATGATCCTATAGAAAGGTTTCTTAGTATATTGGTAGGTTTCTAAGTAAACCATGGATAATAAAGCATTGTCATATAACATTTTCTCAAAGTGGGGTACCAGCCATCTTGCATCCGTGGAATACCTAGAGAAACCATATCCTATATGGTCATAAATGCCTCCACGGTACATATGCTCCAAGGTGGTTTCTACCATATATAAGGTTTTTTCGTCATTGTTATGATAAGCATAATTTAGTAAGAACATTAGATTATGTGGGGTTGGAAATTTTGGCTCATTGCCAAAACCTCCATAATCATGATCAAATCTTTGAGTAAATTGTGTCACAGCCAGGGAAAGAATATCCTTAGTAACAGCACCTTCATAATTTTTGTTATAGGAGTTTTTAATAATTTCTGCTACTTGGTTACCAGTTCGGACCATGTCTTCACGATTACTTACCCATTGATTATAAACTTCAGTTAAAATATCAACTAAACCAGGTATACCATAATTGGCATGTTTGGGAATATAGGTAGCAGCATAGAAAGGTTTCTGGTCTGGTGGAATAACCTATACTAAGAAAAATTGGTTTGTTTTCTTTTTTGGCAAGTTCGAAAGCTTCTTCACACCAGGGATACCAATTTACAGGATTATATAAATGCTGCAAAAGATATGGGGATTTTTCATTTGCTAATTTGTTTGGTATTCTAGTGGTTCCTTGGCCTTTATTAGTTACATGTTCAGTTGTCGTTATCATTTCCTACACTCCTTATTGGAATAATATTTGTATTTTGCTTAAAATTTTATTTATTTAATTATTATGTCAATAAGTAGCGAAGATTATTGATACCTTTAAAAATTGTATCAAGTAATAATAGTTATTGCAGTTGATAGGATATTTTATAATCTATATTAAGATAATAATATCATTAGAAACTAATTAAAATGAGATTATCATTATTGTTTATATTAGCTTCATACTATATAATATAAATATATCAGTAATGCAAAAGGGGGATTGAACGATGGTTCAAAAAAGAAATATCGCAACTTGTATTATACTGTCACTAATAACCTGTGGTATTTACGGTATTTACTGGTTCATATGTCTGGCGGATGATGTTAACACAGTTGCAGAGGTACAAGATACCAGTGGTGGTATGGTCTTTTTATTAACACTGGTTACCTGTGGGATATATGGGTTTTACTGGGCTTTTAGATGCGGTGAAAAGATTGATAGGGCGAAGCAAAATCGTGGTATACCAGCAAGCAATGGAGGAATTCTTTATTTGCTTTTGTATTTATTTGGAGGAATAATTGCCTATGCTCTTATTCAACATGAAATCAATCAATTGGCATATTAAATTGGATAAAGTGCAATTGGATAGAGCTAAGAAAATGATTAAAACTAATAGTCTTATCCTGTTAATCGGTACCATATATCTTATATGGTGCCGATTGACTGGTATTGGTATACCTTGTATGTTTAAATCAATAACAAATCTATACTGTCCTGGATGCGGCATCACTAGAATGTTTTTATCCCTATTTCAATTAGATTTTACAAAAGCTTTTTATAGTAATCCTCTTATTTTTACTCTTCTGCCATATGGTGTCTTTGCTTATCTAAGACATAGTCTATATATATTAAAGGGTAAATCTTATCCTTATAAGGAATATCATAGATACATTTTAATAGTTATCTTAGTAATAACTATAGCTTTCGGTGTAGTCAGAAATCTTCCATATTTTCATTTCTTAAGACCAGAAATATAGATGGTTTAATAAAAATTTTATTATTTCTTGCTTGTAACTTGCCAATAATTTTATATACTGGTAATAGATATGGTTGTTATTAAAGAGGTTATTTAATTACTTCCTATGCCTAATTTGGGCTAAAACAATATAATTAGGTAATGCAATAAACATTATAAAATAATTATTATATATGAGGACCATTAGTTTATTGATATTAAGTTGTGGTTACTTTTAGTGAAATAAATTACACTTGATGGATAAAACTCTATAAAAATGGGATAGAATATAGAAGGGTTGTAAAGTGGTAATAGCAGTTTAATGTATTGTATTTAAGGCAGGAAGCCCCTTACTAATAGGGTATACCACTTTAATAATATTCAATTGAAATTTATTTAAGGAGGTAATTAAAATGGCAGTAAAGAATGTTATGACATCAGATTTTTTACATTCAGCTTACGGCGGAGAAAGTTTAGCCCACATGAGATATTTATATTGGGGAGAGATAGCAAACAAGGAAGGCTTCCCCAATATTGCAAAATTATTTAAGGCTATTGCTTATGCAGAGTTAGTACATGCTAATAACCATTTCCGCGTAATTGGTGGAGAAACGACTGATTATACTGTAACAGCCGGTGGAGTATTTGGGGATGGTAAGACTGTAGATAATCTTCAAGGGGCCATAAACGGGGAATTACATGAAATAGATCAAATGTATCCAGTATATCTAAATGCCGCCGAATTCCAAGGAGAAGATGGAGCTAAAAGATCCTTCCACTATGCGTTGGAGGCAGAAAAGATTCATGCCGATTTATTTGCTCAAGCTCAAGCAGCAGCCAGGGAAGGTAAGGATTTTGAATTAAAATCAGTTCATATTTGCCCAGTTTGTGGACATACAGTACTGGATGAAGCTCCAGATAAATGTCCAGTTTGTGGAGCAAAGAAAGAGTTATATAAGGAATTCTAACTAATTAAAGAGGTTTCATACAAAGTTATAAATTGGCTTAGGCAGCCCTTAATATCTATTATTAATGGGCAGGTCTAAGCCCTTTGATTTTCTATACACCATATTAATAAACCATAATATATTAAATAGATAGAATTTTTTTAAAAAGTACAATGGTAATGTGATAATGTCACTGTTTACCCTTTAGGATTGTGCTATATTAAGGCTAAAGATAAATATTTGTATATTATTAAGTAGCGTTACATTGAACTTGATATTATGTATTGATAGGAGGAATTTGTATGGCAACAATAGAGATAACAAAAAATAATTTTACACAAGAGGTATTAAATTCAAAAGAACCTGTTTTATTAGATTTTTGGGCTTCCTGGTGTGGTCCTTGTAGGATGGTTGCACCTACAGTGGAGGAAATAGCCAAAGAGGTGAAGGGTACAGCTAAGGTTGGTAAGATAAATGTGGATGAAGAAGCGGAATTAGCATCCAAGTTTAATATAATGAGTATCCCAACCTTAATGGTAGTTAAGGATGGAAAAGTATCAGCCACATCGATTGGTGTTAAGCCTAAGAATGAGATTTTAAGAATGTTAGAAATTTAAGGTACTAACATAGACCCCACAATTTAGCAATATTAAAATTTTTAAAATATTTTTACTTCTACATGCAGGATATGGATTCATTCTATATCCTGCATTTTTGAGTATAAGGTTAATTTCAAGTATACCTCTGATTACTCTTTTTCTTTACGAAAAATAGGTATTGTATTATACTATTTATATAATAATACTTTAATTATAACATAAACTGTTACATATAATCATTTAAAATATAAACCATTCCAATAGTAGGTATTGGGCTTTAAGGTTAGATCTGGATCTATCAGAAAGAAGGTAAACCGATGGTACGAAATGATAGTATAGCATTATTAAAAGAGCATTTAAGTTTTTGGAAGGAATTAACTAGAGAACAACAAAAGAACTTAGAGCAGTCCATATTAAAAAAGAATTTTTCTAAAGGAGAAATTATGAGTGGAGGATCAGAGAATTGTGCTGGGTTGTTTCTAATTCTCAGTGGCCAGGTTCGTGCATATATTGTTTCTGAAAGTGGAAGAGAAATAACCTTATATCGTTTATTTGATAGGGATGTGTGTCTATTCTCTGCCTCCTGTATGTTAAAAGATATTACATTTGATATTTATAATGAGGTGGAAAAAGACACTGAAGCATATCTGATACCAACAGCTGTAGTTAGAAGACTGGCTAAGGAAGCTGTGGCAGTTCAATCTTTTATGAATCAGCTAATGGCTTCGAGATTCTCTGAAGTTATGTGGATATTGGAGCAAGCTCTTTTTACCAGTGTTGATAAGAGATTGGCAAGCTACTTATTGGAACAGATTAATATACAGCAAACTAATGCAATAAAGGTGACCCATGAGAAAATTGCCAATGATTTAGGTACTGCTAGGGAAGTTGTAACTAGAATGCTTAAATACTTCCAAAATGAATTTATGGTATCACTTAGCAGAGGAGTTGTTGAGGTTATAAATAAGGATAAGATAGAAAAACTATTATCGTAGTTATGTTTTAGTGCAATACTGATTAGATAGATGATATATTAAGTTATCAGTGGGATAATATAGAAAGGCATGGTACAGATGAGTTGTAATTGTAAAGAATGTGGTACAGCCAATTGCATAACAATGGTTCCTATATTTAATAGTCTAACCGATGAGGAAATGATGGAAGTGGCCTCAATCACTACTGGTAAAAAATACGATAAGGGTGAATTGGTTTATCAAGCAGGAGATAAGCACCAAAAACTCTATGTGATTCATATAGGCAGGATAAAGATATATCGTATTAGTCCTACTGGTAAGGAGCAGGTAATTCGTGTCTTGGGGCCAGGGGAATTTATGGGAGAACTTTCTCTCTTTAGTTCTATGCCCACTACTGATTATGCAGAGGTTATTGAGCCTTGCAATATGTGTATGATTGACGGTACTAAATTAAAGGAATTGATGAAACGCTTTCCGATTATATCCTTTAAAGTTATGGAGGAACTAAGTAAGAGATTGGAACAAGCTGAGAATCTTATAGAGGATATTAGTTTGCATTCAGTTGAACAAAGGTTGGCACAAGTTCTGCTCAAATTAGCCGATAGTAATGGTCAAGTAATTTTAAGTATGAAAAAAGGCGACTTTGCTTCTCAATTGGGAATGACTCAAGAGACCTTAAGCAGAAAGTTGACTTTGTTCCAAGATATGGGACTAATTAGGCAAGAGGGCCAAAGAATTATTAAGATCTTAGATTTAGATAGACTAAACGATATACATATGAATTGAGGGAAAATACAAGATAATGAAGATAAAGCAATATTCACATGATCTAATTTCATTGATTGAAAATATAAATAATAGTTCTTCTTTTATAGAAACATTAAATTTTATAAACCAGACTTTCTCTGCTTTTATTCCCTATTCTTATATTGGAATTGCTTTACTGGATGATGATAAGAGATTCATTAAGGCATCCTATGGGGTATCCGATGGCTCAATTAAAGGCCTTCCAGAGAATATCATAGGGAAGTTTTGGGAATTAAAACAAACAAGCTTATGGGAACTAGTGGCTACAGGAAAACCAAGAATAATCAATGATTTAGAAGCATATACCCAGGGAAAGCCCATAACAGCCTACAATAAAATAATTATGGATGCAGGAATTAAGGCGTCTATAACATTGCCCTTGATGCTTTCCCAGGAACCAGTTGGTATTATATTCTTCTCCAGTAATCAGAAGAATGTTTATACCAAGGAGCATATAGAGATACTACAAACTCTGGCTACAAGTATTGCAATTAGTTTTAAGCAAAATATAATTATAGAAAATCTTATATACAGTAGTATTATGGCCATGGCGAAACTCTCGGAGGCAAGGGATGAGGATACAGGAAAGCACCTTGGAAGAATACAAGAATATTCTAGATTTATAGCCGAATTATTAATGGAGGAAGAGCAGTATCCAGCGGAGATTGATCTGAAATTTGTTGATGAAATAGAGAAATTTAGCCCTCTTCATGATATTGGGAAAGTGGGTATTCGTGATGGGATACTTTTAAAACCAGCAAAACTTACAGCAGATGAATTTGAGGAAATGAAAAAGCATCCTCTATATGGTGCTGAAGTATTGGAAGCAGTGGAAGAGAATATAGCAAAAAAGGGGAAAAGCATATTTCGAATGGCAATAGATATAGCTAAGGGGCATCATGAGAAATGGGACGGTACTGGCTATCCTTATGGTAAAAAGGGGGAAGACATACCTTTATCCGCCAGAATTGTAGCTGTTGCTGATGTATTTGATGCCTTAACCAGCAAACGTCCGTATAAGGAAGCATTTTCCTTTGATGCTTCCCTAGATATTATTAGGAAGGACAGTGGTAAACATTTTGATCCTACNATAGTAGAGATTGTACTTAAACATAAGGAGCGTTTGAAAAAATTATATAAAACCTTGATGTAAGATAAATACAACTTCAAGGGTTCTCTTGGTTTGATGGAAGACAGCATCTTTAACATCTTCAATCATATTGCCATCCTGGCCTTGTGAAACACTGGTTCCATATGGGTTACCGCCAGCTTTAAAGATTGCTCCGTCGGTGAAACCTGGTGCTGCGATGATTGCTCCCCAATGAAACATAGTTGTATATAGGCTCAGTATCTATATTAACCAAATATGGCGTATAGTATTTATAATTATTGCAACCATATTGGCTTGCATAGATTGTTTTTTAATATTTTTTCTTAAAATCTACTAAATTAAGGGGCAAGTGATTGTCATTAATATAAGCCTTAAGATTTGCTTCAAATATGGCGAATAACCTTTTGTTAAAATGTTTGGACCTGCCAGATATATGGGGGGTTATAAGAATATCATCCCGGTGCCAGAGGGGACTGTCAGGGGAAAGGGGTTCCTCCTCAAAGACATCCAAGGCTGCAAAAGCAAGTTTACCCTGATCAAGAGCCCTGATAAGATCCTCAGTATTAACAGTTAGGCCCCGTCCTACATTGATAAATAGGCTACCTTCTTTTACCTTATCAAATATAGTTTTATTAAAGAAGTATTTGGTCAAATCAGTTAAAGGTAGGATATCGATTATGATGTCCGTATCCTTAAGGTAATCAATAATATCTTCTTGTTTTATACTTATATCCATATATTCTGAACTATGACCGCTCTGGGTAACCCCTATGGTATGCATTCCAAATGCTTTAGAAATCTTACCTACTTGAGTTCCAATTTTGCCAGCTCCTACAATCATTATGGTACTATTATGTAACTCAGAGAATTGATAATTTCTATTCCAGTTACCTTGAAGTTGATTGCGTAAAGAGAAGCCAATACCCCTGGTATAGGCCAAGAGCATCCCAAATACACTCTCTGCAATTGGAATGGAGAATATACCACTGCCACTGGTCAGTAAAATATTTTTTTCTTGTAAAATTGATAAATTAATTGAATCAACCCCTGCGGACCTGGTTTGTATCCATTTAAGCTTACTATTATTGTTGTTTAATAATAAGTTCACCTTATCCTTATGCCAACCATATATTATCTCAATATCTTCTAAAGGAAAGTTAGGTTCATCCTCATCCCAGCCTATTATTAGCTCGTATTCAGGAGCAATTTCTTTAAGAGTTTCAAGCTGCTCTGGGCTTGTTTCTTGTATTAGCCAGATACCCTTTTGTTTCATTTAGAACCTCCTACAATATTTTTTTGAAACTATTCTTACTATTATAATACTGGTCTATAAAAAGTATTTCTAAAAATAATAAATATTATTTACAAAAATAAAATGAAATAATTAAATGAATCTATTTCATAAGTATACTTAAACTCAGTACTACCACGGTTTCTCCTTGCATACAATGTAACAATAATGATAATAAGGGGGAATGCGCTCTGTTCACAGAGAATGGCGCGCAGAAACTATGAAGGGCTATATAGAGGAGCGGGCGGTCGAAATCGCTAATTATATTATTGAAAATAATGCAACTGTAAGGCAGACCGCTAAACAGTTTGGGATTTCGAAATCAACAGTGCACAAAGATGTAACAGAACGACTGGCACAGATTAATCCATCCCTTGCAAATCAGGCGCGGGTAGTGTTGGATCGCAATAAGTCAGAGCGCCATATTAGAGGTGGCATGGCAACAAAGGAGAAGTATCTACATAAATCAAAATATAATCAAACATATTAATTACAAATTAGCACACCATAGACAGGTATCCCATGGAATTCATTCTCCTTGGGATACCTTGTTTATTGTTTTATAGGAAAGTCTTTCGAATTTCTATACAATAAAAAGCCCTCTAATAAAGTGAACTCTGTTCACATTGTGGAAAAATAGTATTCTGGAGCTGGATAGTCAAAAATTTAACAAGTAAAAAGGTCTAAACCTTGTCGATTTTTACATGATATGCCATATATTTTATAAAAAGCTGTTATTTTAGACTGAAAATAAAATTGACAGTATAAAAAATAAAAAGTTTATGTTATAATAAAATTTGTGTGCCTAAAAACAGTTATTTTGTTTGTTTTTTAACATTGTTTAATATTATCTAATGAAAGAGGGAAAAGTTTATGGGTAGGTCAACATTTTTAGGAGGTATCCATCCTTATGAAGGTAAGGAATTAACTATGGATAAACCTATTACTGAATTGTTACCAAAAGGTGAATTAGTATATCCTATGTCACAGCATATTGGAAGTAATGCAAAACCCATAGTCGCTAAAGGCGATCAGGTGCTGGTTGGCCAAAAGATTGGTGAAGCTGATGGATTCGTATCATCTAATGTCATCAGCTCAGTTTCTGGAACTGTTAAAGCCGTAGAAAAGAGGCTGACAATAACTGGTGAAATGGTTGAATCAGTAATCATAGAGAATGATAATGAATATCGAACTGTAGATGGTTTTGGTAAAGCCCGTGATTATAATAAATTATCTAAAGATCAAATAAGAGAGATAATAAAAGAAGCGGGTATTGTAGGTATGGGAGGAGCGGGTTACCCTACCCATGCTAAGCTTACACCAGAAGATGATAATAAGATTGAATATGTCATAATTAACGGAGCAGAGTGCGAGCCATATTTAACTTCGGATTACCGTATTATGATGGAACAACCTGAGAAAGTAATAGAAGGTTTAAAAATTATTCTTAAGCTTTTTGATAAGGCTAAAGGTATTATAGTAATAGAAGATAATAAGCCCAAAGCTATACAAAAGCTCCAAGGATTAGTAGCAAAGGAAAAAAATATTGAGATTAAAGTTGCTAAAACAAAATATCCTCAGGGTGGGGAGCGTCAGATTGTATATGTAGCTACTGGTAGAAAGTTAAACTTCTCTTTACATCCCGCCGATGTAGGATGTATTGTAAATAATGTTTATACTGTTACTTCTATATATAATGCAGTAGCCTTAAATACTCCTCTAATTACTAGGATTGTGACTGTTACCGGTGATGCTATTAAAGAACCAGGTAATTATAGTGTCAGATTAGGTACAAGTTATAGGGATATTATTGAGGGGGTAGGGGGCTTTACTAGTCAACCTGAGAAGGTAATATCTGGAGGCCCTATGATGGGGATCTCAATGTTCTCCTTGGATGTTCCTTTAACAAAGCTTACAGCAGAAATATTGGCTTATAGGAAAGATGAGGCGGCAGTTGAGGAAGGCCCATGTATTCGTTGTGGTAAATGTGTTGAAGTATGCCCTTTGAAGCTGCTTCCGAATAAACTGGCAATGCTGGCTAACCATTCCGATAAAGAAGCCTTCCAGAAATTCTATGGAATGGAATGCTGTGGCTGCGGTGCATGTTCATATATCTGTCCTGCAAGAAAGAACCTTACATCCGTGATAATGCAAACTCGAGCAAGTATTATTGAGGATATGAAAAAGACAGAAGGTAACTAGATTTAAATTAAGTACTTATATTTATCTGAAAAATCAGAAAGAGGTGTAAAATTTGAGCGATTTGTTTCATGTGTCAGCCGCCCCTCATACTAGAGGACAGCTTACCACTAAAACTATAATGCAGGATGTTGTTATTGCTCTAATTCCTGCTAGCTTATTTGGCGTATATAATTTTGGATTAAGAGCATTAGTAGTTATCTTAACAACAATTTTAGCTTGTACTATAACGGAGTATGTCTATTGCAAATTTATGAAAATGCCAGTTAATCCATGGGATTATAGTGATGTAGTAACAGGCTTGATTTTGGCCCTTAACCTACCAGTGTCAATACCACTTTGGATGGCAGTCCTTGGTGGAGTATTTGCAATTCTTATTGTTAAGATGTTATACGGTGGTTTGGGACAAAACTTTATGAATCCTGCTATGGCTGCCCGGGTCTTTTTATTAATAAGCTTTCCATCTAGGATGGCTAATTTTGCAGTGGAGAAAATTGCAAGTCCTGGAATCAATGATTTTATCCAGCATGGAGCTATAGCCATTGACGGTGTCAGTGGAGCAACACCACTGTCAGCTATAAAAGCTGGAGAAAGTGTTAAGTTATGGGATATGTTTGTTGGTAGTATCGGAGGAACCATTGGAGAGACTAGCGCATTGGCTCTTCTTATAGGTGCTGGCTACCTTGTATATAGAAAGGTAATAACCTTAAGAATTCCTCTGTCTTATATTATTTCCTTTATAATATTTATTATACTATTTGGTGGGAAAGGATTCGATTCTAATTTTATTATGGGTCATCTACTAGGTGGTGGTTTAATTTTAGGAGCATTTTTTATGGCAACAGATTATGTGACCAGCCCTATTTCTGCCCGAGGTCAGATAGTATTTGGTGTTTTCTTAGGTATCATGACAGGTTTATTTAGATTATTTACAAACAATCCTGAAGGTGTATCCTATGCAATTTTGCTTGGAAATATTGTAGCTCCACTGATTGATAAAGTGACAGTTCCTAAAGCCTTTGGAAGGGAGCGTGCTAAGAATGGAAAATAAATCATCAATAATAAAAGATGCTCTAGCACTCTTTATAGTAACACTGGCATCTGCATTAGCTCTTAGTTTTGCATATGAGATTACTAAGGAGCCTATCTATCGCCAGGAAATGGATAAGAAACTAGCTGGATATAAGGTGGTGTATCCAGAAGCAGTTTCCTTAGTAGAGGATGAAGAATTAATGCAGTTGGTAGCAGAAACAGATTTAACTGCACTGGATGCTTCCTACAAAGATGTAACTATAGATGAAATTAATAAAGCTTATGATAATAATGATAATTTAATAGGCTATATCTTGAAGGTGACTTCTAAGGGATATGCTGCTCCCATATCCTTGGCTGTTGGTTATTCAATTGATGGAGTGGTAAAGGGTATTGAGACCTTATCAATCAATGAAACAGCAGGCCTTGGTATGAACGCTGCGGAACCATCCTTTAAGAAACAATTTGCCAATAAACAGGTAGAGCAGTTTGAAACAACAAAGTCTGGAGCAACTGAAGAACATCAGATTAATGTAATAAGCAGTGCAACCATTACAACCGATGCTGTAGTATATGGAGTCAATGCAGGTATCGGCTTTATTCAGGAATATGCTTCTGATTTAGGAGGTGGAGCTAATGAATAAATACTTTGATCGACTTTATAACGGTATAATAAAGGAAAATCCAACTTTTGTGATGATGCTGGGAATGTGTCCTACATTAGCGGTTACCACATCTGCTATTAATGGAGCTGGCATGGGACTTTCAACTACAGTAGTATTAGCGGCAGCCAATTTGCTTATAGCTGCTCTTCGTAAATTTATACCAGAGAGGGTTAGAATTCCTTATTTTATTGTTGTGGTAGCTTCCCTGGTTACTATTGTTCAACTTTTATTAAAGGCTCAATTTCCAAGTATAGATGAAGCTTTAGGTATCTATATACCATTGATTGTTGTAAACTGCATAATTCTCGGTCGTGTAGAGGCCTATGCTGCCAAGAACTCTGTAGGCTTATCTTTCTTGGACGGTATAGGTATGGGACTTGGTTTCACCATAGCCCTAGTTCTAATTGGTTCATTCCGTGAGCTATTGGGGGCTGGAACTGTATTTGGTTTTTCTGTTATGCCAGCATCCTATGAGCCTATTTCAATCTTTATACAAGCTCCTGGAGCATTCCTGGTTCTAGCAATGCTAACAGCTCTACAGAACAAATTGCGTCTGCCTTCAGCAACTAATGGGGAAGGTAGAAAGTCCAGTCTTGCTTGTCATGGAAATTGTGCAAGTTGTAGTGGAGAAACCTTCATTGCTAACCATAATGAGATAGAAGAAGCTAAGGCAGTTGCTGCAAAAGTAGAAGCTGCTAATAAAGCTAAGAAAGGGAAGGAGGATTAATCAATGAATTCTGATTATTTTGTAAACCTATTGATTATTATGATAAGTGCTTCGTTAATTAATAACGTAGTACTAAACCAGTTCCTTGGAATCTGTCCTTTCCTTGGGATATCTAATAAAATTAAAACTGCAACAGGTATGGGTTTTGCAGTAACATTTGTAATAACTATATCATCAATAATATGTAGCTTAATTTATGATTATATTCTATTTCCATTGAACTTGGAATACTTACAAACCATTGTATTTATTCTGATTATTGCTTGCTTAGTTCAGTTTGTGGAGATGGTTATTAAGAAGTTTAGCCCAGCTCTGTATGATGCCCTTGGCGTATATCTTCCTTTAATAACAACCAACTGTGCTGTGCTTGGTGTGGCTTTAATTAATGTTACCGATGGTTTTGATCTGGTAGAAAGTATAGTTAATGGTTTGGGTACTGCCCTTGGTTTTACTGTTGCTATTATACTTTTAGCAGGTATTCGTGAAAGAATGGAATATAATAATGTTCCTAAAAGCTNTAAAGGGTCCCCTATAACACTTATTACAGCAAGTCTTATGGCAATGGCCTTCTATGGATTTGCTGGTCTATTATAGGAGGGGGTGTAGCTTATGTTAATTCATGACATTTTAAGTACTAGTGGAGTTATTACATCTATTGGCAGTTCTTCCTTTGCCTTTAATGCTAAGGATTTAGCCATTGCAACTGTGATTGTAGCGGTGCTGGGACTGCTTATTGGTCTCTTTCTTGGAGCTGCTTCAAAGAAATTAGAGGTACCTGTTGACGAAAGAGAAGCACAGGTTAGGGATTTGCTTCCTGGAGCTAACTGCGGTGGCTGTGGTTATGCAGGATGTGATGCCTGTGCCAAGGCTATAGCAGAAGGTAAAGCCCCTGTAAATGTATGTCCTGTTGCTAGTTCCGAAGAACATGCCAAAATTGCAACAGTTATGGGNGGCAGCTTAGAAGAAACAGAGAAACAAGTTGCCTATGTAAAATGTGCAGGTACTTGTGATAAGACAAAAATCAAATCCGTATATTATGGAGCCCAAAGCTGTAAGGTGGCGGCTATGACCCCGGGAAATGGTAATAAACAATGTTCCTATGGATGTATGGGATTTGGAGATTGTGTTAAAGTCTGTGCCTTTGATGCAATTCACATAGTAGATGGAATTGCAGTAGTTGATAAAGAAAAATGTACTGGATGTACTATGTGTACAGCAGAGTGTCCAAATAAATTGATTGATATGGTTCCTGAAAAGGCAAGACATCTTGTAACTTGCAGTTCCAAAGATAAAGGAAAAGATGTTAAAGCAGGGTGTTCAATTGGCTGTATAGGCTGTAAACTATGTCAAAAGAATTGTGAATTTGATGCTATTACAGTAACTGATAATCTGGCTCTAATCGATTATAGCAAGTGTACTAACTGCGGCAAATGTGCCCAGGTATGTCCGGTCAAAGTAATAGAGGTTAAACCAGCTTAAGTATAATAGGAAAATGAGATATGATGGTTTAGAGATATTCAAATAGTTATAGATAAATCTAAATAGTATAAAATAGGACTGGTCTTCTGATATGCATCACTAGACAGTCCTATTTTTATAACTAATATATTATGGTTAGTTGGTATTACGAGATGACTTTTTAATAAACTCGCTGGGGGTTAGCCCGGTTCTCTTCTTAAAAATTCTACTGAAATAATTTGGGTCTTTATAGCCAACACGATAGCAGATTTCTTTAATAGTTAGATTGGTGTTCAATAATAATTCTTTCGCCTTTTTAACCCTAAGCATAGAAAGCCAATCAATAAAGTTAAAACCAGTATTTTTCTTAATCAATTTACTAAAGTATTGTGGACTTATATTGACATATTGGGCTACATCTTCTAAGGAGATATCCTCCATATAATTGACTTCTAAAAATTCCTTAGTGGCTTGAACCACTTTATTGGAATAATCAATGGAATGCTGAGGTTTTATATAACCTGTTATGTGGAGGAATTTACTATAAAACCACTTAATCAATTCATCTCCCTTGAGCTCCATGGCTTCATTAAAGTAATCAATATAATTAAGTTCATTATATCTAAGAAGTCCTTCAGATCTTATAGTATAGCTGATTAAAATCAAAAGTTCCAAAATTCTATTGCGTTGCATATCTTCGTTTAACCCTGCAATCTGATTAATGAGGATGCTAAAATAATCATTAGCCTCCCTCTTCCCCAGTATTATGGATGATAACATGCGTTTTTCTGCTTCGCTATAATCCATAAGATAACTTCGCTTCTGGTTTTCTAAATCCTGTATATGTACCGCTTCATTAGGCTGACCATAGGGCAAACAAGTAAGTGAGTCAATAAAGGATTTATAAATCGAGTTAATATTATATACATTACCTATACCTGCAAAGGATGATATATTAAACTTTTCCTCTATACCGCTAATTAGTTTTTTGGCTATATTTTTACTTTCGCATTTAAAGTTACTTGTAACTTCTGCATTCTCTGTAGAAATTAATATACTTATCCGATTGTCAATTAAAGGGCCTATAGAATTGCAGTAATCGGATAATGTGGATTTAATATAGTTATGCAAATCTATTACACCAATCTCGGTATAGTCATTTTCTGATTTCTCTGTATCCAGAACCATTAATATAAGATAGCAATTGTCTTTAATATTAAGAATGGTCTTATATGCTAATAGTTCCTTCTGAGAGCAGGTACGAAAAAAGATAGAGAACATTATATTGTGCTCTATTAAAGCTTTTAAATCGTCTTTGGTTAGTCTTAAGTTTGAACACAGTATCTCTGCATATAAACTATCCCAGAAATCCATGGAACTAATCGATCCTCTCTCTTTTATATTATTAGGAAGCTTATTCATGGCAACACTCCTTTTTGCCAATATTTCGTATAGTAATTACTTTATGAGTATACCATAAATTACTATTAATTGCACAGGTAAAAAGTGGTTTTTTGTTATGATTATACAAAAAAAATTACTACAGTAATGCTAGTGTTAATCGTCGTTTATAATATTAAAGTGTAAATATAAATAATTTGTACAAATTAACTTATACTATTATATAGAAGGTATCTGAAATTCCTGTCATGATTAAGGAAAAATAAAATTTTGTAAAAAAAAAGTTGACGTAGATAATTAGGTATGCTATATTTATTAGGCAAAGGAAGAGGGCTTTTTTTTTATGCCTAGAAAGTCGTCTTGACATAAGCGGGTAATATTGCGCAACAAAGAGAAATCGGAGGTGGATGGTATGCGCGTAAAGATTACATTGGCATGTACAGATTGCAAACAACGTAATTATGACATGACAAAAGATAAGAAGACACATCCAGACAGGATGGAAACAAAGAAGTATTGTAAGTTCTGCAGAAGCCATACATTACACAAAGAAACTAAATAATAATTATATCTGAAAGGAAAGTGAAGACATGGGTGAGATAGCAAATAATGCTACTGATAAAGCTCCAAAGAATAGCTGGTTTAAAGGACTTAAATCAGAGCTTAAGAAAATTGTTTGGCCTGGTAAAGAGTCTATAACAAAACAATCAGTTGCTGTCATAATCGTAACCATATTATTAGGTGTAATTATTTTTGGATTAGATTTTATTATCGAAAATGCTATTGGCATCATAATAGGATAAGGGTGATGATATGTCAGAAGCTAATTGGTACGTTGTTCACACATATTCCGGGTATGAGAACAAGGTAAAAGCAAATATTGAAAAGGCAATTGAAAACAGAAAGCTCCAAGATCAGATTTTAGAGGTTTCTGTACCGATGCAGGATGTCGTTGAAGTGAAGAATGGCGTTAAAAAGCATGTTCAAAAGAAGATGTTCCCTGGTTATGTACTACTTCACATGGTCATGAATGATGACGTGTGGTATGTGGTTCGTAATACCAGAGGGGTTACTGGTTTTGTTGGACCTGATTCTAAACAGCCAGTTCCACTTACAGAAGCAGAAATGCGAAGTATGGGAATCAAGAGCGATGATATTGTAGTTGATTTTGAGGTTGGAGATACTGTAACAGTTGTATCCGGTGTATGGGAGAATACGGTTGGAGTTATCAAGCACATCAACACCCAAAAGCAAAGCGTTACAATTAGCGTAGATATGTTTGGTCGTGAAACGCCGGTTGAGATAAGCTTTAGCGATGTCAGAGTTCGAAAATAAGTTCGTAATGCAATGAAAAGCAGAGACTTACGGTTAGTTGAGTGGGAGGGAAGTCCCCGCAAACACCACAATATTCAGGAGGTATGCTATAATGGCAAAGAAAGTTACAGGTTATATTAAATTACAAATTCCCGCTGGAAAGGCAACACCGGCACCACCGGTAGGACCAGCACTTGGACAACACGGTGTAAATATTGTTCAGTTTACAAAGGAATTTAATGCAAGAACAGCTGATCAAGATGGAATGATTATTCCAGTTGTAATCACTGTATATGCAGACAGAAGCTTTAGCTTCATTACAAAAACTCCACCAGCAGCAGTATTACTTAAAAAAGCATGTAAAATCAATTCAGGTTCTGCAGTTCCTAACAAAACTAAAGTTGCTACAATAACTCAGGATGAATTAAGAAAAATAGCAGAACTTAAGATGCCAGATCTTAATGCGGCAACTGTTGAATCAGCTATGAAGATGATAGCTGGAACAGCAAGAAGTATGGGCATCACTGTAGTAGACTAATATTGAAAGTAACAACATGGTTGAAAGATATCATGTGATTGAAATCTAACAATGTGGGAGGATATGTTGAATAAAAAGCGTATTCAACAACAGGTGCGATTGTATTTGGAGTACATCGTATTTGTAAGGACATAATTATATGTCAGTTTCTTCCGATATAACCACTAGGAGGTTTATAGAATGAAAAGAGGAAAAAGATATATTGAAGCTGCAAAGCTTGTTGACAGAACAGCTCAGTATGACATAGAGGAAGCTATCAGCTTAGTAAAAAAAGCGGCGGTAGCAAAATTTGATGAGACTATAGAAGCTCATATCAGACTTGGTGTTGACGGTCGTCATGCAGATCAACAGGTTCGTGGTGCAGTTGTACTACCCCACGGTACAGGTAAAACAGTTCGTGTACTTGTATTTGCTAAGGGTGAAAAAGCGGCAGAAGCAGAAGCTGCAGGTGCTGACTTTGTAGGAGCTGAGGATTTAATTCCTAAGATCCAAAATGAAGGCTGGTTGGATTTTGACGTTGTAGTTGCAACACCAGATATGATGGGTGTAGTAGGACGTCTTGGTCGTGTACTTGGACCTAAAGGTTTAATGCCTAATCCTAAAGCAGGAACAGTTACCATGGATGTAGCTAAGGCTATTCAAGATATTAAAGCAGGTAAGATTGAATATAGATTGGATAAAACCAATATCATTCACGTTGTATTTGGTAAAGCATCATTTACAGATGATCAATTGAAGGACAACTTTGAGACTTTAGTTTCTGCAATTATCAAAGCAAAACCTGCGGCTGCTAAGGGCCAATATCTAAAGAGTGTAACTATTACTTCAACCATGGGACCTGGAGTAAAAATTAACACCGCAAAACTTAGCTAATTATAGTTAAATATAATTAGATAAAAATAAAAAAAGATTGACATGGCTTATCTACCATGTTATAATCCAAAAGTATTAACTGCCGAAGACAGTAGGTGCCGTAAGGCGTAAGGTGCAACCGCCTACCTAGGAGAGTTAGGTTTATTTATATTTGATTTATGATATATTAAAACCTCTTTCTGTTTAGGCAGATAGAGGTTTTTTGATATGATGAATACTATAAGGAGGTGTACTAATTGGCAAAAGTTGAATTGAAACAGCCTATTATTGATGAGATTAAAGGCTACGTAAAGGATGCAAAATCAGCTGTTTTAGTAGACTATCGTGGCTTAACAGTTGCGGAAGACACAGAGCTTCGTAAAAAACTAAGAGAAGCTGGTGTTGTATATAAAGTATACAAAAACACATTTCTGAACTTTGCTTTTGAGGGAACAGAATATGAAGCATTAGGAAAACATTTAGAAGGACCTACAGCTGTAGCTTTTGGTCTTGAAGATGCTACTGCTCCAGCTAGAATTATTAATGAATGTATCAAGACAATGCCTAAATTAGAATTTAAAGCAGGGGTTGTTGAAGGAACTTACTATGATGAGAATGGTATCAAAGTTATTGCAACTATTCCTTCCAGAGAAGTTCTTATCTCCAAGTTACTTGGAAGCCTACAATCTCCTATCGCAAATCTTGCTCGTGTGCTTAAGCAGATTGCAGAGAAAAATGAAGAGGCAGCATAAATATTTTTGTCAACTAATTGGTAATTAGAACGAATTTATTTTAAAAAATATTTTAATAAGTTATCTATAATATTATTACAACTTGAAAACAAAAGGAATTAAAAATTATATTGGAGGTAAATATCAATGACAACTCAAGAATTTATCGAGGCGATTAAAGGCCTTACTGTATTAGAATTAAATGAATTAGTTAAAGCATGTGAAGAAGAATTTGGTGTATCTGCAGCAGCAGGTGTAGTAGTAGCTGGTCCTGCAGCAGGCGGCGCAGCTGAAGAAGAAAAATCTGAATTTGATGTAGAATTAACAGAAGTTGGTCCTAACAAAGTTAAAGTTATCAAAGTTGTTCGTGAAGTAACTGGTTTAGGATTAAAAGAAGCAAAGGACGCTGTAGACGGTGCTCCTAAGGTTCTTAAAGAAGGTGTTTCCAAACAAGAAGCTGATGATATTAAGGCTAAACTTGAAGCTGAAGGCGCTAAGGTTACATTAAAGTAATCCGCTAATGACTATAGTATAGGCTTTTGCAAGACATTCTAGACAATCATAACTAGATTTGTATTTTGCGAAAGCCTTATTTATTGCATAGGAATTTTTTATTTTTGAATAATAAAAATGAGCTTTTGCTATAGCCTATTAAGCTATTATGCAAAAGCTCCAATTATTGTGCATGAATTTGTAATTTAATGACAAACAAACAAAAATCAAATTAACCAACTTATTATTGACAGTTGAAATTAAGTGTGGTAGTATGAAAGATGCACTATTGTGGGAAATATGTCTATTTATATATATTATAGCATATAGTTCCTAAAATGAAAAGATATTTTTTATTCATTATTTAATTTTAATAAATTTCAAGGGGTGAAACGTCAATGGATAAAAACAGAATGCATCCGGTGAAACTTGGAAACAACGTTAGAATGAGTTTTTCCAGACAAAAAGAAGTACTTGAAATGCCAAATCTAATTGAAGTTCAAAAAGATTCTTATCAATGGTTTTTGAACGAAGGCCTTAAGGAAGTATTTGATGATATTTCTCCTATTACAGATTATAGTGGACAATTAAGTTTGGAATTCGTAGATTTTACATTATGTGAAGATGATATAAAATATACAATAGAAGAATGTAAGGAAAGAGATGTAACATATGCAGCTCCCCTTAAGGTAAAGGTAAGGCTTCATAATAAAGCAAATAACGAAATTAATGAACACGATATTTTTATAGGCGATTTACCGTTAATGACAGAGACAGGAACCTTCGTAATTAACGGTGCAGAAAGAGTAATTGTAAGTCAGTTAGTACGTTCCCCTGGTATATATTATGCAGTAGATCATGATAAAATTGGTAAAAAGTTATTTTCCAGTACAGTTATTCCTAATAGAGGTGCATGGTTGGAGTATGAAACCGATTCCAACGATGTATTTTATGTACGTGTAGATCGTAATAGAAAAGTACCGATTACCACCTTCATACGAGCATTAGGGTATGGTACTAATGAAGAGATAAAGCAACTTTTTGGTGAAGAGCCAAAGATCTTGGCTAGTTTAGCTAAAGACCCTAGTACTGTGAAGGATCCGTCTGGTAGTTACCAGGACGGCTTACTTGAGCTGTACAAAAAACTTCGTCCCGGTGAACCACTGGCAGTTGAAAATGCGGAATCCTTATTAAATAGTATGTTCTTTGATCCTAGAAGATATGATCTAGCCAAAGTTGGTAGATATAAATTTAACAAAAAATTACATTTTAAAAATAGAATTGTAGGGTTTGTACTAGCAGAGGATGTAGTAGATAAGTCTACTGGTGAAATAATTGCCGAAGCTGGAACACAGATAACTACAAATCTAGCAATTCATATTCAGAATGCTGCCGTTCCTTCTGTATTGGTACAAGCGGAGGAACGTAATGTTAAGGTGCTCTCTAATATGATGGTTGACATAGCTCATTATGTTGATATTGATAGAGCAGAGCTGGGCATCAATGAAGATGTGTACTATCCTGTTCTTGCTAAGATATTGCAAGAGAATACATCAACAGAAGATATTAAAGATGCAATTAAGAAAAATATTAATGAATTGCTTCCAAAACATATTACAAAAGAGGATATAATTGCTTCTATTAATTATAATATTCATATTGAATATGGTATAGGTGAAATTGATGACATAGATCATTTGGGTAATAGAAGAATAAGAGCGGTTGGTGAATTATTACAAAATCAGTACAGAATAGGTCTATCTAGAATGGAACGGGTTGTCAGAGAAAGAATGACAACACAGGATATAGATAATATCAGCCCCCAATCACTGATTAATATTAAACCAGTAACAGCTGCAGTTAAGGAATTCTTCGGAAGTTCCCAATTGTCTCAGTTCATGGATCATCATAATCCTCTAAGTGAATTGACTCATAAGAGACGTCTATCTGCTTTAGGCCCTGGCGGTTTATCCCGTGACAGAGCAGGTTTCGAAGTTCGAGACGTTCATTATTCCCATTATGGAAGAATGTGTCCTGTTGAGACCCCTGAGGGTCCCAACATTGGTCTTATCAACTCTCTCGCATCTTATGCCAGAATCAATGAGTATGGTTTTATTGAAGCGCCTTATCGCTTATTAGATAAGACTGATCCTAAGAATCCGAGGGTAACTGATGAGGTTGTTTACTTAACAGCCGATGAAGAAGATAGATTTATAGTGGCTCAGGCTAATGCTGAGTTAGATGAGAATGGATACTTTATTGGGAATAGTATTTCAGGTCGATATAAGGAAGAAACCTCTCAATACGAAAAGTCAAAAATAGACTTAATGGACGTTTCCCCTAAGATGGTATTCTCTGTGGCGACAGCTTTAATTCCTTTCCTTGAAAATGACGATGCTAACCGTGCCCTAATGGGTGCCAACATGCAACGTCAGGCGGTGCCATTATTAATACCTGAGGCTCCTGTTGTTGGAACAGGTATTGAAGCCAAAGCAGCTATTGACTCAGGGGTTTGTGTTATAGCAAAGAATTCCGGAGTAGTTGAAAGGGTTACAGCCAAAGAAATTGTAGTTAAAAATGATGATGATACTAAAACTAATTATAGATTAATTAAGTTCGCGAGAAGTAACCAGGGTACCTGTATTAACCAAAGGCCTACAGTAAGAAAAGGTGATAGGGTTGAGGCTGGTCAAGTAATTGCGGACGGACCTTCTACATCAAAGGGTGAGTTGGCTTTAGGTAAGAATCCTTTGATTGGTTTCATGACTTGGGAAGGATATAATTATGAGGACGCTGTACTACTTAGTGAGCGTCTGGTTGAAGATGATGTTTATACATCAGTTCATATAGAAGAATATGAAGCAGAATCCAGAGATACTAAGCTGGGACCTGAAGAAATCACCAGAGATGTTCCTGGTGTTGGTGATGATGCTCTAAAAGATTTGGATGAAAGAGGTATTATCCGAATTGGTGCAGAGGTTCGTGCAGGAGATATTTTGGTTGGTAAGGTAACGCCAAAGGGTGAAACAGAACTGACTGCAGAAGAAAGACTACTTAGAGCTATCTTTGGTGAGAAAGCAAGAGAGGTAAGAGATACTTCCCTAAGAGTTCCCCATGGTGAGTTTGGTATCGTTGTTGATGCTAAGGTATTTACCAGAGAGAATGGTGATGAATTAGCACCTGGTGTAAATGAAACTGTAAGGGTTTATATTGCACAGAAAAGAAAAATCCAGGTTGGAGATAAGATGGCAGGTCGTCATGGAAATAAGGGTGTTGTATCCCGAGTTTTACCTGTAGAAGATATGCCTTTCCTTCCTAATGGTAGACCACTGGATATTGTGCTAAATCCCCTAGGTGTACCTTCACGTATGAATATCGGACAGGTACTTGAAATACACTTATCTTTAGCAGCTAAAGTATTGGGTATTGATATAGCCACTCCTGTATTTGATGGAGCTAATGAGTTTGATATTATGGATACCCTGGAAGTTGCCAATGATTATGCCAATACTTCTTGGGAAGAATTTGAAGCCAAGTATAAAGATATTCTTGATCCTGATTTAATGGAATATCTAAAAGTCCATCCAGAGCATAAGAAGGAATGGGAAGGGGTTCAAATTAACCGTGATGGTAAAGTATTACTTAGGGATGGTAGAACTGGTGAATACTTTGATAATCCTGTAACAGTTGGTTTTATGCATTATTTGAAACTCCATCATTTAGTTGATGATAAAATCCATGCCCGTTCTACAGGTCCTTACTCATTGGTTACACAACAGCCACTGGGTGGTAAGGCACAATTCGGTGGACAGAGATTCGGTGAGATGGAAGTTTGGGCCTTGGAGGCATATGGTGCAGCCCATATCTTACAAGAGATTCTAACAGTAAAATCAGATGATGTAACTGGACGTGTTAAAACTTATGAAGCGATTATTAAGGGTGAGAATATTAGTGAGCCTGGTATTCCAGAATCCTTTAAGGTTCTATTAAAAGAACTTCAATCGTTGGCACTGGATATTACTGTTCTTGATGAAGACGGTAAGGAAATAAGAATGTCTGAAAGTGTTGATTACGGTGATTCTGACCTTACACCATTGATCGAAGGAGATAGTAGTTTCAGATATGATGAAGGCTATGAAGATGCTGGTTTCAGACAAACCGGACCGGATGAAGTGGATAATGATGTTTTTAACATTTATGAAGATAATAGTTCCGATGATACGGTAGATGAAGAAATCTATTTGGATGAAGATGATGAAGTTACCGACAATCTATGCCCCAACTGTGGTGAAGTAGTTGCTATAGGGAGCAAAAGGTGTAAAGAGTGCGGACAGTCAATAACATTCTAGAAATTTATGATTAGATTGTATGGATTAGATTGTGAATTATTTAGTTTGCAATCGCTAGTATAACGAAGGGAGATCCAAATAATGCCTGAAATTTTAAATGATAGTGCTCACGATATAACTTACGACGCAATTAAAATTGGTCTGGCTTCCCCTGAGAAGATTAGGGAATGGTCAAAGGGCGAAGTTCGAAAACCTGAAACCATAAACTATAGAACTTTGAAGCCAGAAAAAGATGGCTTATTCTGTGAGAGAATCTTTGGCCCTAGCAAGGATTGGGAATGCCATTGTGGTAAATATAAAAAGATCAGATACAAGGGTGTAGTTTGTGATCGCTGTGGTGTTGAAGTAACAAAAGCCAGCGTTCGTAGGGAGAGAATGGGACATATTGAATTGGCAGCCCCTGTATCCCATATTTGGTATTTTAAAGGAATACCTAGCCGTATGGGGTTAATCTTGGATTTATCTCCAAGAACCTTGGAGAAAGTATTATATTTTGCTTCCTATATTGTTCTAGACAAGGGCAATACGGAGTTACAATATAAACAAGTTTTAAATGAAAAAGAAAGACAGGAAGCCATAGAGAAGTATGGCTATGGAAGCTTCCGTCTAGGAATGGGTGCAGAAGCTATTTTAGAGCTTCTACAGAACATTGATCTTGAAAAAGAAGCAGTGGATCTTAAGAAAGGTCTTAAGGATTCCACAGGACAAAAAAGAGCTAGGATTATTAAGAGGTTAGAAGTTGTTGAAGCCTTCAGAACATCCGGTAATAAACCTGAGTGGATGATACTAACAGTTATCCCTGTAATTCCACCAGATTTAAGACCTATGGTTCAGTTAGATGGTGGACGTTTTGCCACATCTGATATGAACGATTTATATAGNAGAATAATTAATCGTAATAATCGTTTAAAAAGGCTATTGGAATTAGGAGCACCTGATATTATAGTTCGAAATGAAAAGAGAATGCTTCAAGAAGCTGTAGATGCTCTTATTGACAATGGTAGAAGGGGTAGACCGGTTACAGGGCCTGGTAATCGTCCTTTAAAATCCCTTTCTGATATGTTAAAGGGTAAGCAAGGTCGTTTCCGTCAGAACTTGNTGGGTAAACGTGTTGACTATTCAGGGCGTTCTGTTATTGTTGTAGGACCAGAGCTTAAAATATATCAATGTGGATTACCTAAAGAAATGGCTATAGAGTTATTTAAACCTTTTGTTATGAAGGAACTGGTAGCTAGAGGAATAGCCCATAATATTAAATCAGCTAAGAAAATGGTAGAGAGATTACAGTCAGAAGTCTGGGACGTTTTAGAGGATGTAATTAAAGAACACCCTGTTATGCTTAACCGTGCCCCTACTCTTCACAGACTTGGAATTCAGGCTTTTGAACCAGTACTGGTAGAAGGTAAAGCAATTAAATTGCATCCCTTGGTATGTACAGCATATAATGCGGACTTTGACGGTGACCAGATGGCTGTCCATGTGCCTCTTTCTGTTGAAGCTCAGGCAGAATGTAGATTCTTACTGCTTTCACCTAACAACCTATTAAAACCTTCAGATGGTGCACCTGTTGCGGTACCATCACAGGATATGGTTCTGGGTATTTACTATTTAACTATAGATAAGCCAAATGAATCTGGTATTATCCATACATTTAAGAATGTAAATGAGGCTATTCTAGCCTATGAAAGTAAAATTATCACTCTTCATGAGCCGATAAAGGTAAGAATGACTGGGATTGACAGTAATGGTAAACAGCATTCTAAGATTATTGAATCAACTCTTGGTAGATTTATATTTAATGAAATTATTCCTCAAGATTTAGGGTTTGTTGATAGAAGTAAAGAAGAAAACTTCCTAAAACTTGAAGTTGATTTTACCTGTGGTAAAAAAGAATTAAAGAAGATACTTGAAAAATGTATTATAATCCATGGAGCTACCCAGACAGCAGAAATACTTGATAATGTAAAAGCTATGGGTTACAAGTATTCAACGACTGCAGCCCTGACAGTATCTATTTCTGATATGAAGGTACCTGAGGCAAAGAAACAGATAATTTCAGATGCTGAAGAGATGGTGGAAAGAATTACCAAAGAGTACAAACGTGGTAGGATGACCGAGGAAGAGAGATATAATGCGGTAATTCAAACATGGAAAGAAGCCGATAATGAACTAACTGACACCTTGCTTGATGGATTAGATAAATTTAATAATATAAAAATGATGTCTGATTCTGGTGCCCGTGGTTCTGATAAGCAGATTAAGCAGTTAGCTGGTATGCGTGGTCTGATGGCTGACACATCAGGTCGTACAATTGAGTTGCCTATTAAATCAAACCTTCGTGAAGGTCTGGATGTATTGGAGTACTTTATTTCTGCCCATGGTGCTAGAAAGGGACTATCAGATACAGCGCTTCGTACAGCGGACTCAGGATACCTGACCCGTCGTTTGGTTGACGTATCTCAGGATTTGATCATTAGAGAAGTTGACTGCTGTGGTCCTGAAGAAGAAATCGTTGGAATGAGAATAAAAGCATTTACAGACGGTAACGAGGTAATTGAGACCTTAGAGGAGAGAATCACAGGAAGATATGCTTGTGAGACAATTACCGATGATAATGGTGAAGTGCTTGTTAAGGCTAACCATATGATAACACCATTAAGAGCTGCAAGGATTGTTAATGCTGGAATTAACAGTGTGAAGATAAGAACAATATTAACCTGTAAATCCCATATTGGTGTATGTTCAAAATGTTATGGTGCCAATATGGCAACTGGTGAATCTGTACAGGTTGGTGAGGCTGTTGGTATCATAGCAGCTCAGTCCATTGGTGAGCCTGGTACACAGCTTACAATGCGTACCTTCCATACCGGTGGTGTGGCGGGAGACGATATTACCCAAGGTCTTCCCCGTGTTGAAGAGCTATTTGAGGCCAGAAAACCTAAAGGCCTGGCAATTATAGCTGAATTTGGTGGTACTGTAACTATTAAAGATACCAAGAAGAAGCGTGAGGTTATAGTGACCAACAATGAAACCATGGAATCTAAGGCATATTTAATTCCTTATGGTTCAAGAATTAAAGTTCAAGAGGGTGACGTGATTGAGGCCGGTGATGAGCTGACTGAAGGTAGTGTTAACCCCCATGATATCTTGAAGATCAAAGGAGTTCGTGCTGTACAGGATTACATGATACAGGAAGTACAAAGAGTTTATCGCTTACAGGGTGTTGAAATCAATGATAAACACATCGAGGTAATTGTTCGACAGATGTTAAAGAAAATTCGTATTGAAAATAATGGAGATACTGATTTCTTACCTGGTACTTTGGTTGATGCAATTGAATACCATGAAGTAAATCAGAGAATGATAGAGCAAGGTTTAGAGCCGGCAGAAGGTAAGCAGGTAATGCTAGGTATAACTAAAGCATCCCTAGCAACTAACTCTTTCCTATCTGCAGCATCATTCCAGGAGACAACTAAGGTCTTAACAGAAGCAGCGATTAAGGGTAAGATAGATCCATTAATCGGTCTGAAGGAAAATGTTATTATTGGTAAGCTGATTCCAGCAGGTACAGGTATGAAGAGATATCGAAATGTTAAATTAAGTACGGATGTACCAGAAGAAGATACACTCTCTGAAAATATTGAGGTTGAAGGCAACTATAATGCAGAATTTGATACTTTTGAGTATCCCCATGAAAATTCTGCCCTAGATAGTAATAATCAATCTGAGAATGATAGAGAGTATTTAGAACCAGAAGATGGATATGCTGAAGTTGTTTATGATGAGGAGAAATTCGGTAAAGATGGCGATGATCTTCAAAGAGAGGATAGTATCCCCGGTGTAGATGATGCGCATATTTCTATGGGTGAAAATACTCATAATGATGGTGATTGGACAGAGACCGAATTTAACTTGCAAGGAATTGATGAAGACGACTACAGTGATGGTTTATAAGAAACGAAACAATAGGAAGTTATAGGAATTATCTATGAATAAGAAAGGGCTGTTGCTTTATTATTAACAGCCCTTTTTTAGAAGTAAATTATCTTTCAGGGCCTAAGTATGCTAAAGGGTACTGGAATTATATCTAGATTTATGCGTATAGATTAAGAAAGGATAGGGGATTAATATGGATTATCTGAAGAGATACAATGAATGGCTACAGAATCCTTATTTTGATGAAGCTACAAGAAAAGAATTAGCAGCATTAGAAGGTAATGCTAAAGAAATTAAGGAAAGATTTTTTAAGGATTTAGAATTCGGTACCGGTGGCTTAAGGGGCATNTTAGGAGCTGGTGTAAACCGTATGAATATATATACTGTTAGAAGGGCAACCCAGGGCTTAGCGAACTGTATAATAAGGGCTGGCGGAGAGAAGAAAGGTGTTGCAATAGCATATGATTCCAGAAGAATGTCCCCAGAATTTGCACTGGATTCAGCTTTATGTCTTTGTGCCAATGGTATAAAAGCTTATTTGTTTGAATCCCTAAGACCGACCCCAGAATTATCCTTTGCAGTAAGAGAATTGGGTTGTATGGCTGGAATAGTTATTACGGCTAGCCATAATCCACCAGAATACAACGGTTATAAAGTATATTGGGAAGATGGAGCTCAGATTACATATCCCAAGGATGAAGAAGTTATTAAAGAGGTAAATAGTATTACTGATTTCTCATTAGTTAAGACTATGGATAAAGACACAGCCCTACAAGCAGGCCTACTTACAATTATAGGTGAAGAAATAGATGATAAGTATATTGCAGAATTAAAGAAGCTGGTTATCAACCCTATTAATGAAGAAGGTAAAAATTTAAAAATTGTTTATACCCCCCTCCACGGAACAGGGAACCTGCCAGTTCGTCGTATATTAAAAGAGATTGGATTTGAAAATGTATACCTGGTGCCAGAGCAGGAGTTACCAGATTCTAATTTTTCTACAGTAGCATATCCCAATCCTGAGGACCCTAAGGTCTTCAAATTGGCTAAAGAATTAGCCAATGAGGTTGGAGCAGATATTATTATAGCCACAGATCCTGATGCAGACAGGTTAGGTGTTCAAGTACGTAATTTGGACGGGGAATTTGTACTGTTCAACGGTAATATGACTGGAGCCTTAATAGCAGAATACCTGTTTTCTCAAAAAGCTGAAAATGGCACTCTTCCTAAAAATGCTGCATTAATTAAGACCATTGTTACTGGGAATATTTCTGGCAGAATAGCAGAGTATTATGGTGCTAAATTAATCGAGGTATTAACAGGATTTAAATATATTGGCGAATATATAAAATTATTTGAGCAGACTGGTAGTAACGAGTTCATATTTGGATTTGAGGAGAGCTATGGATGCTTGGTTGGAACCCATTCTAGGGATAAGGATGCGGTTGTTGCGGTTATGATTCTTTGTGAAGCGGCTGCTTATTATAAATCTCAAGGATTAACTTTGTTTGAGCAGATGAATCGCATATATGATAAGTATGGATATTATAAGGAAGACTTGGTTTCCATTACTCTTAAGGGAATAGAAGGAATGGAAAAGATTAAATCCATAATGGGAGAATATAGAGTAAATCCTCCAAAGGCTGTAGGAGATTATCAGGTTCTTAGAATTAGAGATTATAACGCTGATACAATTACTGATTTAAGAACTGGTGAAAAGACACCCACAGGATTACCAAAATCAGATGTGTTATATTTTGAATTAACAGATGATGCTTGGTGCGCAATTCGTCCTTCTGGAACAGAACCAAAGATTAAGTTCTATTTTGGTGTAAGAGGCAACTCTTTAGAGGATGCCAGCCAGAAGCTAGAAAGATTATCAAAAGACCCTGTATGGCAGGTTGATTAGTATTTTATAGAAATGGATGACGTAATAGTATTCATATCTACTACGTCATCCATTTCTTATGCTCTCAGGCAGTTACACCAGTTTATGTCCACAATTAGGGCAGAAGTTTGCCTCTGCTGCTTTCTGGCCACAGTTAGGACAGAAATTGGGTTTAACTGTATTAGCATTTTGATTATTAATATTATTATTTGGGCTAGTATTAGGGCTAGCCCCTTGCATGGTATTATTGATATTCTGCATCATTTGTCCCGCCATCTGCATACCCATCATCATTCCTGCCATATCCGATGCTGTACTTCCACCGGCTACCTTACCAGAGGAGATCCCCTCGGTCATAGATATTTGTTGATAACGGCCTAAATCACCAACCATGCTATGGGAAGCGTTTTTATTAATCATGTCTTGAATTTCTTGAGGATAAGTGAAGCTAATAATATTAAAGCCTGTTATAGTTAAGCCAGTATCAAATAATTGCATATCCAAATCAGTTTTTATACCATTGCCAATGTCGAAAGAATTGGCCTGCAGGTTAAACATATCTTTGCCTTCTTTAGTAATCCATTTCATTAAAAGCTGATCTAATATAGCAGTAATTCTAAGTCTGACATCTTCAACGGTATAGCTATCTCTAACCCCAGCAATTTTATCAATAAGTTTTACATAATCATTAACTCTAAAATTAAAAGTACCATTGGCCCTAATCGGCATACCACCTGGCAATTGAGGAGTGGGAATATTAATAGCATTTTTAGTACCCCATTTAGCTAAAAACTCTTTAGTATTTACAAATAAGACCTCAGCCCTCATACCACTGTTAAAGCCGAATTTAAATCCTTTTAAAGTGGAAAGGAAGGGAACTATTTCAGATGCAATATCGTAATCTCCTTCATCTTTAAAAATACCTTCGATCTTACCATTGTAGAGAAAAATAGCATCTTGGCCAGGACGGATAATTAATCTACTGCCTTTCTTTATTTCACTATTATGCCATTTATAGAATATCATATCATCTCTAAATTCCTGCCACTCAACAACATTAGCAAATTGTCTAGAAAATAAACTCATATGCAACCTCCGTTAAATTATTTTATATGGAGCTGTTACAATATATATGGAGGGTAGCAGGTATAGCTGTAATCCACCGTTAGAAGAATACTTACATAATTTGTGTGATATAAAGGGACATTTCATGCCCGATATAGGACACACAAATTATCTGGTGTACTTGTACCAGTGTGTGAGGCTATACCTAGTACACGACATAGTATTGAACAGCGAAATATAATCAGAATTTTCCCCTACCAGAACTGTGGGAGTGACCACCTCTGGAGACACCGCCTTTAAAACCTCCTGAATTTATGCCGCCGGTTCTGGTTGGTTGATTAGTTTGGCTTGTAGGTTTCTTGACTTTAGTTACTTTGGTTCGAATATAATAATCCCTTCTTCCTATTAAACCGGAATTACTAGGGTCAAAGTAAGTGCTGCTACCAGTTGTGATAGTACCCCCTGAACTATAAGCCATAACACTAACCACAATTGCCCCAATAATCAGGGAAATTACTAATTGAAATAGAGGATCTGTTAAAAGTCTTTCTGTCTTATTATAATTATTGTCATAGCCATTATTATAGTAAGAGCCATGATTAGGGGGAGTGTATGTCTTGGGTGATCCATCATAATTGTAATTATAATTATGGTCATAATTTAATTCAGTTTCATCTACCATATATTCTGCTGAACTTTTTATAAAAATTTCAAATGCAGTATAGTAATCTCCATTAGTTAGATAGGGGCTAATCTCAGTGATAATATTATCTATCCTTTTGGAATGAATGTAGGTTTCAGCCTCACCATAACCATGGATAATAACATCTCTATTATACATATCTACTAAAAGTATTGCACTGTCCCTAGGTAACATAGTATCATAGAAATCCTCAATATAGTAATCCCCATCTGGGGCATTACCGTCCTTATGGGTAAGAATGATTATCTCAATATCTGCTTCATCCCCATATTCTATACACATATCCTCCAGCTTAGACAAGTCACTTGTGGATAAAAGCCCTGCCTTATCATAAATATGTTGATTACTTTCAGCAGACTCTACAGCCTTAATATTAATTTTAGCTATTAATATTAGGGGGATAAGTGATAAGAGTAAGATTAATCTTTTGGACCTATGTAGGCATCTCATTATAAACCACCTCCTAATATTAAGGTAAGTAATCTAAGGACTAAAAATGTTCCACCAGAGATACCAGTAAACCAACCTATTATTTTGACTGCGCTAAGGGGTGGTTTGCCNACAATCTTACCAGTTTGGCCATTCATTGCAAAAATGTGCTCAGTCTTATTATAATCGTAGCAGACCATCCAAACTGGTAATAGGGTATAAGCAGCATGTTTCTTTCTTACACTAATATCCTTGCGGTGGTAGTTGACAGTAGTGTATCCATTGATAGTGGATCTAATATAAGAATCCACATAGGATGTAACCCTTTTTATTGCTCTTGGTAGAAGGTCATTATCAGTTAAATCATATTTTTCAGCAATATATCCAGCTAAATAGGGCATATTAAAAGTTTTAAGATTGGTATAGTTATAGGGCTCCAACTTATCCATTAAATTATCATCCATTTTCTTAGAGGCATCACAGGGAACGCGAAGATAATTTAAATCCACCTTCCTATATACATGATAGTATTTGGTTTCTGTATAGATATAATCTCCCCTTGTATATGTTCGAACCTTAGTACAGGTAGCCTCTACTTCACCCCTTCCGTTTAAATCATACAGCCAGAAGGGAACATATAGTCCAGTAATATTCTTAATTCTATCGGCGTTCATAAAGTCTTTTGGCGTTAGAAGTCCTCTTTTGCACCATTTCTTAAAGGCTTCTTGGGCTTGCTCTTTACTAATTCTAAAGGGAATAACCAGTTCAGGGGCAAGACTTCCTGATAACCTATCACCTAGGACAACACCAGCACCACAGAAACTACAAGTTGTTGCTGTGGTTACAGAATCTGTTATTAACACAGCACCGCAGTTTCTACAATTATATTCATTGGCTTCTCCCTGCTTAAAGGTATTATAAGTACTGGTCTCTGTTTTATCGTCTGTATCAGCATAATCATATTCAAAAGAACTCTCAGCAGCTTTGCGATCTTCTTCATCTATATTATAAGTAATGGTACCATCAGAAGATGTAGATTTTTCGCCTGCCATTTTTTCTATACTGTCAGTTCTACCGCAACTATCGCAACGAAGTAGTCCGGATTTAGTATCAAAAGCCATATCGGCCCCGCAATTGGGGCATTTATAATGAATGACCATAATGAATAGACCTCCCTATGATCTCGGAAATAAAAGTCCGCAAATCGAAAGGTACACATCGGTTTTGCGGACAATTTCACCAAGTTATTTGTTTAAACTTGCTTTCAGTGCGGCTAGTTCATCCTCTACGGAGGTAGCTACGTCGTACTTATTCATTAAATCATCGATGCCATCATTGGAAGATTTGTTAAGTTGTGCCATGGCATTGGCTTTATCAAGGGCCTTATCAGCTATGTCTTCATATTTCTGAAAACTTGCCACAGAGTTATTTGCACTGGCTACGGAAGAACCGATTTTATTAATCCGCTCCTGGGTCTTAGCTACAGCTAGTTTAGCCTTGATCATATCTTTTCGGGCTTCCAGTTCATTGATATCCCCTACAAGCTTGTCGTGCATCTGTCTCATATTGGCTGCATTTTTCTGGGCTAAATCATAGGCTTCTTGTAATCCCTCTTGTTTAGATACAAGGGTAGCTTTTCTTTCTAAGAATTTTCTTGCATCATTTTCATTATTGGCTTCTAATGCCTTAATGGCATATGACTGCATTTTTTCGATCTCTTCATTACATTCTTCAAGGGCCCTCTTGGATCTTTGTTCTTCGGCCATAATGGAAGCAGTTTCAGCCTTTACCTTTCCCAAGTCAGAATTAAGGTTTCTAAGGCATTGGTCAATCATCTTCTCAGGATCTTCTGCTTTATCTAAAAGTGCATTGATGTTACTGGCCATAATGTCTTTGAATCTTGTTAATATACCCATATAAATCCCTCCAATATAGTGTTAACAGGCTTATGTATCACAAGGATCAATAGTCCGAATTAGGGTGAGATACAATGCTCCTGCGTGATTAAATTTACAATAATAGTGTATTATTATTTTATATCAACGTCAAGTTAAAATAAAATTAGAAGATTATAATATTCTTAATAGAGGCTTATTATGAATTATTGTATTTGCAAGCTGCTTGGGGTATAATAAACTATATGCTTATACATCATATAGTTATTAGTGATGTATAATAAATATAGGAAATTTTATATATAAAGAAAGTGAGTTTATATGTGGATAGCAGATCAGTGGAAAGATTATGAGATTATAGATACATCAAGTGGAGAGAAATTAGAGCGCTGGGGAGATTATATATTGGTTCGCCCAGATCCTCAAGTAATCTGGAATACCCCTAAGAAAAATTCGGGTTGGTTTAATAAAAATGCCCATTACCATAGAAGTTCTAAAGGGGGAGGGGAGTGGGAGTTTATTAATCTTCCTCAGCAATGGAATATTCATTATCGGGACTTAACATTTAATCTTAAGCCCTTTAGCTTTAAGCACACAGGTTTATTCCCAGAGCAAGCTGTTAATTGGGATTGGTTTTCTGAGAAGATTAAAAGGGTTAAGGGACGTCAAGTTAAAGTGTTAAATCTATTTGCCTATACTGGTGGAGCTACCTTGGCAGCTGCCAAAGCTGGTGCTGCAGTAACCCATGTGGATGCTTCCAAGGGTATGGTTACATGGGCTAAGGAAAATGCCATAGCCTCCGGTCTTAAGGATGCCCCAATTCGTTATATAGTAGATGATTGTGTGAAATTTGTTGAAAGGGAGATACGTAGGGGGAATAAGTATGATGCACTTATTATGGACCCTCCTTCCTATGGTAGAGGCCCTAAAGGAGAGATATGGAAGATAGAGGATAATATTTATTCATTTATTAAATTATGTACAGGGGTATTGAATGATAATCCAATATTCTTCCTATTAAATTCTTATACTACAGGTCTTCAGCCAGGAGTACTGACATATATGTTATCAGAAGAATTGGTTAAAAAATATGGTGGACAAGTTTTAGCTGATGAGATTGGGTTGCCAGTTTCAGAAAATGGCTTGGTATTACCCTGCGGAGCTTCTGGAAGATGGGAACCATAAATGGGATAATTTAACTTGATAAAAAATTTTAAAATAGTACTTGCAAAAGAAAAAAGAATAGTGTATAATTACCACGTTGTGACATTGATAGCGTTGAAGCGTGAGGTTGCTGCTAAGTGAGCAGGTTTTCCGTGGAGCGAAGGTCAAGTTATGAAACTGGCGACAAGTCACTGTACAAATAAATTATCTGAAACAAACGGATAAGCGTGTGCGTATAGTATTACGGCAGATAGTGCAAGCTCTTATGACTTGCATAACTGTTTTTAATATTAGGATACACACGGGCGAGTGTACAGTCACCACTTGTCGTACTGAAACTAAGTGCGAAAAGGAGGCGGCTTTTTTTATGGCAAGTCAAGTAATGAGAATTACATTAAAAGCGTATGATCATCATTTAATTGATCAATCTGCTGGAAAAATCATTGATACTGTGAAGAAGACAGGATCTAAGGTGAGCGGACCAGTTCCCCTACCAACCAAAAAGGAAGTAATAACTATTCTTAGGGCTGTTCATAAGTATAAGGACTCTAGAGAGCAATTTGAGCAAAGAACCCATAAGAGATTAATTGACATTATTGCTCCTACACAAAAGACTGTCGATGCATTATCAAGATTAGAGATGCCCGCAGGTGTATACATTGACATTAAGATGAAGACAAAATAAGTAGTAGTAAGTTATGAAGTTATTATATTAAGAAGATACTGACATCTTTGGAATGGCAGAAGAAATGATTATTAAATTAAGAAGAAATCCTTAGGGTTTATTATATAAGCGACATAAACCATCTAGGATGATTGCACTTTAAAAGTGTAATCCGCTGTAGATTATAGGAGGTAAGAAAATGAAGAAAGCAATATTAGCTACAAAAATCGGAATGACACAAGTTTTCGGTGAAAATGGCGTTCTTATTCCGGTTACTGTATTGCAAGCAGGCCCACTTTTCGTAACACAGGTTAAAACTGTTGAAAATGATGGCTATGCAGCTGTACAGGTTGGATATGGTGATATCAGAGAGAGCTTGGTAAATAAGCCAAGAAAAGGACACTTTGCAAAAGCGGGTGTTGCAAATAAAAGATATCTTAAAGAATTCAAGTTTGAAAATGCCAGTGACTATAAGGTAGGTCAGGAAATCAAAGTAGACTTATTTGCTGCTGGTGATAGAGTTGACGTTACTGCAAAGTCAAAGGGTAAAGGTTTCCAAGGCGTTATTAAGAGACATGGCTTAGGAAGAGGACCTGAGACACACGGTTCTAAATTCCATAGACATGCAGGATCCAGTGGTGCTGCAACAAGCCCTGGTAAAGTATTCAAGGGTAAGAAGATGGCAGGACAAATGGGTAACGTTAAGGTAACTGTACAGAATCTAGAAGTAGTTAGGGTAGATGCAGAGAAGAACTTAATTCTTGTAAAAGGTGCAGTACCTGGAGCTAAGAAATCCTTAGTAATACTGAAGGAAACAGTAAAATCAAACTAGAGCTTTAAGAAAGGAGGAACACTTAAATGGCAAACGTAACTGTTTATAATATCGAAGGCAAAGAAGTTGGTAAGATAGAATTAAATGATGCTGTCTTCGGAGTAGAGATAAATGAACATTTAGTTCACATGGCAGTTGTTCAGCAGCTTGCCAACAAAAGACAAGGGACACAGAGCACCAAGACCCGTGCGGAAGTTCGTGGTGGTGGAAGAAAACCTTGGAGACAGAAAGGAACCGGTCATGCTAGACAGGGTTCAACTAGAGCACCTCAGTGGAAGGGCGGCGGTGTAGTATTTGCTCCAAAGCCTAGAGATTATTCTTTTAAGATGAACAGAAAAGAAAAATCATTAGCAATCAGATCTGCTTTAACATCTAGAGTGAATGAATCTAAGATCTTTGTATTAGATCAATTAAACTTAGATGAGATTAAAACTAAGAAAATGAAGGCAGTACTTGACAACCTAAAGGTTGAGAAGGCTCTTATTGTTCTTGATAAGAAGGATGAGAATGTATATTTCTCCGCAAGAAACCTTCCTAAGGTTAGAACAATATTAACAAACTCCATTAATGTATACGACATCCTTAAATATGATAATTTGATTATCACAAAGGATGCTGTGGCACAAATCGAGGAGGTGTACGCATAATGGCTGATTTAAAATATTATGATGTTATTCTTAAGCCAGTTGTAACAGAAAAAAGTATGAACACAATGGCAGAGAAGAAATATACATTTTTAGTACATCCAAATGCAACAAAGAATCAAATTAAGGAAGCTGTTGAGAAGATGTTTACTGGTACAAAGGTTGCTAAAGTTAATACTATGAACCTTGATGGTAAAACCAGAAGACGTGGTAATACAGTAGGAAAAACTCCAAAGAGAAAGAAAGCAATTGTTCAGTTAACAGCAGACAGTGCTGAGATTGAAATCTTCTCAGGACTATAAGATTTTGATAAATTAAGAATGAAGATGCAGATTGAAGAGTTTTCATTTGAGCATCGTTTTTGAAAGGAGTGCAAAACATGGGAATTAAAACATATACCCCATATACACCTTCCAGAAGACACATGACCGGTTCTGATTTTTCAGAGATTACAAGAAGTAAGCCTGAGAAGTCCTTGGTTGTTTCTTTGAACAAAAGAGCAGGACGTAATAATCAGGGTAAAATTACTGTAAGACACCGGGGCGGTGGATCTAGAAGAAAATATAGAATTATTGATTTTAAGAGAAGAAAAGATGGTATTCTAGGAACTGTAGTGAGCATTGAATATGATCCTAACAGAACTGCTAATATCGCCTTAATCAATTATGCTGATGGTGAGAAAGCATATATTATTGCACCTAATGGACTTACTGTTGGAAGTAAGATCATGAACGGTGAAAATGCAGAAATTAAAGTAGGTAACTGCTTACCACTACAGAATATTCCTGTTGGTACACAGATACACAACATTGAGTTATATCCTGGCAAGGGTGGACAATTGGTTCGTTCAGCAGGAAACTCAGCTCAGCTTATGGCTAAGGAAGGCAAGTATGCAACCCTAAGACTTCCTAGTGGTGAAATGAGAATGGTTCCTATCGCTTGTAGAGCAACTATTGGACAGGTAGGAAATGTAGATCATGAACTTATCACTATTGGTAAGGCTGGTCGTAAACGTCACATGGGATATAGACCTACTGTTCGTGGTTCCGTTATGAACCCTAATGACCATCCACATGGTGGTGGTGAAGGTAAGACTGGTATCGGACGTCCAGGTCCTAGCACACCTTGGGGTAAACCTGCTCTTGGTCTAAAGACAAGAAAGAAAAACAAACAGTCTAATAAATTAATCATAAGAAGAAGAGACGGTAAAGCTCTTAGCTAAAGATGTAACCGTAAGTAATAGAAGTTGATGAGTTAAACTTATCGAAAATGTGTAGTTGTTTGGTTGGACCAATACAATTATTAAGAATCCTAAGGAGGTTAGAATAGATGGCTCGTTCATTGAAAAAAGGACCATTTGCCGATGATCATTTACTGAAAAAAGTAGAAGCAATGAATAATTCCGGCGAAAAACAAGTTATAAAGACTTGGTCACGCCGTTCTACCATTTTTCCTCAGATGGTTGGACATACATTTGCGGTTCATGATGGAAGAAGACATGTGCCTGTGTATGTAACAGAAGATATGGTTGGACACAAACTGGGTGAGTTTGTTGCAACTAGAACCTATAGAGGACACGGAAAAGACGAGAAGAAAACTGGTAAGAGATAATAAGTAGTTTTGAACGGAAGGAGGTTTCATCCATGGCTAAAGGACATAGATCCCAAATTAAAAGAGAAAGAAACGAGAAAGTGGACAACAGAGCTTCTGCAAAGTTATCTTATGCTAGAATTTCTGTTCAAAAAGCTTGTTTTGTATTAGATGCCATTAGAGGTAAGGATGTACAGACAGCACTTGGTATTTTGGCGTATAGCCCAAGATATGCGTCACAGGTGATTGATAAATTATTAAAATCAGCAATTGCTAATGCTGAAGTTAAGAATATGGATCCTGCAAAGCTATATATTCAAGAATGCTATGCAAACCAAGGACCGATAATGAAGAGAATTAGAGCTAGAGCACGAGGAACAGCGCATCGTATTGAGAAGAGAACATGCCATATTACAATTGTGCTTAATGAAAGATAAGGAGGGAAATAATGGGACAGAAGGTTAATCCTCATGGCCTGAGAGTCGGTATCATTAACGATTGGGATTCCAGATGGTATGCTGAAGCTGATTTCGCTGACAATCTGGTTGAAGATTATAATATCAGAAAGTTTCTGAAGGAAAGACTCTACAGCGCCGGTGTATCAAAGATTGAAATAGAAAGAGCGTCCGATCGTTTGAAAATAATAATTTTCACAGCTAGGCCTGGTGTCGTAATTGGTAAGGGTGGTGCTGAGATAGAAAAGCTAAAAGTGGAAGTTCAAAAACTTACTTCTAAGAGGCTTAATATAGAGATTAAAGAAGTTAAGAAGCCAGATGTGGATGCACAATTAGTTGCTGAAAGCATAGCTTCCCAATTAGAAAGTCGTGTTTCTTTTAGAAGAGCTATGAAATCAACTATGAGCAGAACGTTAAAGGCTGGTGCGAAAGGTATAAAAACATCAGTATCTGGTCGTGTTGGCGGTGCTGATATGGCTCGTACTGAATTCTACAGTGAAGGAACCATTCCTCTACAGACATTGCGTGCAGATATTGATTATGGTTTTGCAGAAGCAGATACTACCTTCGGAAAACTAGGTGTTAAGGTTTGGATCTATCATGGTGAAGTGCTTCCAAAGAAAGAAGCAAAAGTAGAAGGGAGCGATAAATAATGTTAATGCCTAAGAGAGTTAAGCGCCGTAAGCAATTCCGCGGCAGTATGTCTGGAAAAGCAACAAGAGGAAATACACTTGCTTATGGAGATTATGGTATTGTCGCTATGGAACCAGCATGGGTTAAATCTAATCAGATAGAGGCTGCCCGTGTTGCTATGACACGTTTTACAAAACGTGGTGGTAAAGTTTGGATTAAAATATTCCCTGATAAACCTATTACTGCAAAACCAGCTGAAACACGTATGGGTTCAGGTAAAGGTTCTGTGGAATATTGGGTAGCTGTTGTTAAGCCAGGACGTGTAATGTTCGAGATCTCCGGCGTATCAGAGGAATTAGCTAGGGAAGCATTACGTCTTGCATCACATAAATTACCGGTGAAATGCAAAATAGTTTCCCGTGCAGAATTAGAAGGCGGTGAAAACAGTGAAAACTAGTAAATATGTAGAAGATTTAAGAAAAAAATCAGCTACAGAATTGAACGAAGAATTAGTAGCTGCAAAGAAGGAACTTTTTAATTTAAGATTTCAAAACGCAACCAATCAGCTGGATAATACAAGCAGAATAAAGGAAGTAAGAAGAAACATTGCTAGAATCCAAACAGTGATTTCTGAACTTTCAAAAGCTTCTAAATAATGATTGATTCGTGGATAGAAGCCAACTGTTGTATAACGATGGCTTCAGCCTACGATCATGGAAAGGAGTATTGTAGTGGATAGAAAATTAAGAAAAACCCGTATCGGCAAAGTTGTTAGCGACAAGATGGATAAGACCGTTGTTGTAGCTATTACTGATAACGTTAAGCATCCTCTTTATGGCAAGATCGTAAAAAGAACTTACAAACTAAAAGCCCATGATGAGAATAATGAATGCAAAATCGGCGATAGAGTAAAAGTTATGGAAACAAGACCATTATCTAAAGATAAAAGATGGAGACTAGTAGAGATAGTCGAAAAAGCAAAATAATCTGATGGGGTATGCCGGCTATAGGCATTATTTCAACTGAAAGGAGTATTATCATGATACAATCGGAAACAAGACTTAAAGTTGCCGATAATACCGGTGCAAAAGAATTGCTATGTATCAGAGTTTTAGGCGGAACTAGAAGAAGATATGCCAATGTGGGCGATATCATTGTTTGCTCGGTTAAAGATGCAACACCAGGCGGTGTTGTTAAAAAAGGCGATGTTATTAAGGCTGTCGTAGTTCGAACCGTTAAAGGTGTACGTCGTAAAGATGGTTCCTATATTAGATTTGATGAAAATGCTGCTGTTATTATTAAAGATGACAAGACTCCAAGAGGTACTCGTATCTTTGGACCAGTAGCTAGAGAATTAAGAGAGAAACAATTTATGAGAATCGTTTCTTTAGCACCAGAAGTATTATAAGGAGGTGTCGACTGTGGCAACGATGAAAATTAAAAAAGGCGATAATGTTAAAATTATTGCTGGTAAAGATAAAGGTAAAGAGGGCAAAGTATTGTCCGTAAAAGATTCAAAAGTTGTTGTGGAAGGCGTAAATATGATTACAAAACACAGCAAAGCAGATCAAACTAACCCTAAGGGTGGTATAATTCATCAGGAAGCACCAATTGATATATCCAATGTTATGTATCTTCATAAAGGAAAAGTTACTAGAATTGGATTTAAGATAGTGGATGGAAAAAACGGACCTAAGAAAGTACGTTTTGCAAAATCAACTGGCGAAGTGATCGACTAATTGAAGAGAGGAGGTTAATGAGAGTTGGCTAGATTAAAAGATATATACTATAATGAAATTGTAGCCGGTATGACCAAAAAATTCGGATATAAGAATGTGATGGAAGTCCCAAAAATCGAGAAAATTGTTATAAATATGGGCGTTGGTGAAGCTAAGGAGAATGCAAAGGTTTTAGATGCAGCGCTGAAGGATCTTGAGATAATTGCTGGACAAAAGCCAGTTATTACAAGAGCTAAGAAATCTGTAGCAAACTTTAAGCTTAGAGAGGGCATGGCAATTGGATGTAAGGTAACTCTAAGAGGCGAGAAAATGTATGATTTTGCTGATCGTTTGATTAACTTAGCATTACCTCGTGTTCGTGACTTTAGAGGCGTTAACCCGAATGCGTTTGACGGTAGAGGAAATTATGCACTAGGAATTAAAGAACAGTTAATTTTCCCTGAGATCGATTATGATAAGGTGGATAAAGTAAGAGGTATGGATATTATTTTCGTAACTACTGCTAAGACCGATGAAGAAGCACGTGAACTGTTAACACTATTCGGTATGCCATTTATGAAATAGTTAGGAGGTAGGACATGGCAAAAACGTCAATGAAGATTAAACAAGCACGCAAACCTAAATTTTCAACTAGACAATATAATAGATGCAGAATTTGTGGTCGTCCCCATGCGTATCTAAGAAAATATGGTGTGTGCAGAATTTGTTTTCGTGAATTAGCATATAAGGGACAAATACCGGGCGTAAAGAAAGCAAGCTGGTAAGTTAAGAAAGGAGGCAAAATAGATGACAATGAGCGATCCAATTGCAGATATGCTTACAAGAATTCGTAATGCAAACACTGCAAAACATGATACAGTAGATGTACCTGCTTCTAAGATGAAAATTGCAATTGCTGATATCCTTTTAAAAGAAGGTTATATCAAGAAATATACTATTGAAGAAGTTGGCAATATGAAAATGATTCATATTACATTAAAGTATGGCAAAGATAAAAAAGATAAGATTATCACTGGACTTAAGAGAATATCAAAACCAGGTCTTCGTGTTTATGCTAACAAGGATCAACTTCCTAAGGTATTAGGAGGCCTTGGAGTTGCTATTATCTCTACTAATAAAGGTGTACTGACAGATAAAGAGGCAAGAGAACTAAATGTAGGTGGCGAGGTATTAGCGTTTATATGGTAATATAAACTTATATGGTAATATAAACTGATATGGTAATATAAACTGATATGGTAATATAGATTTCATAAGGTAACATGAATTTATATGAAGTTTATAAAGGTTATTTATAAGCTATTAACATTTAGTATTTGACTTTAATATAGATTTAGACTAGGGCAACCTGGTATAACAATAAATCCGTTAAATAAATTAGGAGGTGCGGGCATGTCACGTATAGGAAGAATGCCTATCGCTATACCTGCAGGAGTAACTGTAGATGTAGCAGAAAATAATGAAGTGACTGTTAAGGGTCCCAAGGGAACATTAGTTAGAGTGTTACCCTCTGAGATGACTATTACAGTAGAAGATGGTCATGTGAACGTTGCAAGACCCAATGACTTAAAGAAAATGAAATCTTTACATGGTTTGACAAGAACTCTGATTGCCAATATGGTTATCGGTGTAAATGAAGGATATCAAAAGGTTCTTGAAATTAATGGTGTTGGTTATAGAGCTGCTAAAGCTGGTAAAGAATTAACATTAACACTAGGCTTTTCCCATCCAGTTGTAATGGTAGATCCAGAAGGTATTGAGTCTACAGTGGAGGGTAATAAGATTATAATAAAAGGTATTGACAAAGAAAAGGTTGGCCAATATGCCGCTGAAATCAGAGATAAGAGAAGACCTGAACCTTATAAGGGTAAAGGTATTAAATATGCTGATGAAGTGATAAGACGCAAGGTTGGTAAGACCGGTAAGAAGTAGAAGGAGGAGTGAAATTAAATGGTTAAGAAAGAGTCAAGAGTTAAAATTCGTGCTAAAAAACACATGAAAATCCGTAAACGTTTCACAGGAACTCCTGAGAGACCTCGCTTAGCTGTATATAGAAGTAACAACCATATGTATGCACAAATTATTGATGATACAGTGGGTAATACTTTGGTATCAGCGTCAACACTTCAAAAAGAAGTTAAAGCAGAGCTTCAGAAAACCAACGATGTAGCAGCGGCAGCATATTTAGGTACTGTTATAGCAAAAAGAGCATTAGAAAAAGGTATTAAAAATGTTGTCTTTGATAGAGGTGGTTTCATATATCAAGGAAAAATAAAAGCGTTGGCGGATGCAGCTCGTGAAGCTGGTCTTGAATTCTAAGCAAGGAGGAGAATACATGAAACGAACAATCGTTGATGCTAGTCAACTGGTGTTAGAAGATAAAGTAGTGTCAATTAAGCGTGTTACTAAGGTTGTAAAAGGTGGACGTAATTTTAGATTTACAGCTTTAGTTGTTGTTGGCGACAAGAACGGACACGTTGGAGCTGGCCTTGGTAAAGCAACTGAGATACCTGAAGCAATCCGCAAGGGTAAAGAAGCTGCGATGAAGAACCTGATCAGCTTGCCAATTGACGAGAATGGTAGCGTACCCCATGATTTTATCGGTAAATTTGGAAGTGCTACTGTATTATTAAAACGTTCACCAGAAGGTACTGGTGTTATTGCCGGAGGACCAGTTCGTAGTGTACTTGAGCTGGCTGGATTTAAAAATATACGTACCAAATCACTTGGTTCCAACAATAAGCAAAACGTTGTTCTTGCTACAATTGAAGGATTAAGCCAATTAAAGACCCCAGAGGAAGTTGCTAAGCTTCGTGGAATTTCCGTAGAACAGCTGACAAGATAGTCCGCTGAGGATGCGTATTATCAATAATGGAGGTGTCAAAATGGCAGAAAAATTAAGAATTACATTAGTTAAGTCTACTATCGGTGCAATTCCAAAGCATAGAAAGACAGTAGAAGCATTAGGTCTAAGAAAACTCAATAAAACAGTAGAAATGCCAGACAATGCTGCGGTTAGAGGAATGATAGATCAAGTTAAACATTTAGTAAAGGTTGAGGAAATATAATAACCAAAAGGAGGTGCGCATAAATGAACTTATCAGAATTAAAGCCGGCTTATGGTTCTAAACATAGTGATTTTAGAAAAGGTCGTGGTCACGGTTCAGGTAATGGTAAAACTGCTGGTAAAGGCCATAAGGGACAAAAAGCACGTTCCGGAGCTCCTAGATTGGGATTTGAAGGTGGTCAGATGCCACTATATAGAAGAATTCCTAAACGCGGTTTTACCAATAGAAATACAAAAGAAATCGTTGCAATTAATGTAGATGTATTAAATAGATTTGATGATGGTGCTACAGTAACAGTTGAATCATTGATAGAAAACGGGGTAATCAAAAACCCTAGAGATGGAGTGAAAATTCTAGGCAATGGTAAACTAACTAAGAAGCTTGATGTCAAGGTTAATGCATTTAGTGCTAGTGCAATTGAGAAAATTCAGGCCCTTGGTGGAAATGCTGAGGTGGTATAATGATAAAGACACTTCGAAATGCTTTTAAAGTTAAGGATATCAGGAATAAAATACTTTATACTCTAATGGCGCTGGTAATAGTAAGACTGGGAACATTGCTCCCAGCTCCTGCTATTAGCAAGGACTACACCAGCATTTTTTTCAATTCTGAGGTTTTGGGATTTTTTAATACGCTGACAGGCGGTTCATTTAAACAAATGTCTATCTTCGCCCTAAGTATTACTCCATATATTTCTGCTTCTATTATCATGCAATTATTAACAATTGCTATACCCAAATTGGAAGAGATGCAGAAAGAAGGAGAAGATGGACGAAAGAAGATAGAAGAGTTATCCCGTTACATTACTATTGGACTTGCTGTTGTTGAATCTCTTGCTTTTGCTATAGGGTTTGGTAATTCTGGTGCTTTAGATGGCGGACCTACTTTTACAAATATTATGCTTATAGTAGCATCATTTACTGCAGGTTCAGCATTTCTTATGTGGTTGGGTGAGCAAATCACACAAAAAGGTGTTGGTAATGGTATTTCCATCATACTATTAGTTAATATTGTTTCAACTATGCCTAGTGATTTTATAGCCCTATTTAATCAATTCGTTTATAATAAACCTGTGTTAAAGGCGATTTTGGCGTCAATAATAATACTGGTAGTCATTGTTTTAACTATTGTTTTAGTATTATTTTTACAGGATTCAGAGAGAAAGATACCTGTTCAATATGCAAAGAAAGTACAGGGTAGAAGGATGGTAGGGGGGCAATCTTCCCACATTCCTTTGAAAGTAAATACAGCAGGTGTTATGCCTGTGATTTTTGCTAGTTCACTCATGCAATTCCCAATAGTACTTGGTTCTTTCTTCGGTGTATTTCCTGCACGAGAAAGGTTTTTACCTAAAGTGCTTTATATGTTAAACCAAGGAAACTGGCTAAAATTTGGTGATGGTGAATTTAAGTATAGTCTTGGTTTACTAATATACATTGCATTGATTATTTTCTTTGCATACTTCTATACATCAATAACATTTAATCCAATTGAAGTAGCTAATAATATGAAGAAACAAGGTGGATTTATTCCTGGTATCAGACCTGGAAAGCCTACCACTGAATATTTAACAAAAGTACTTAATTATATTATTTTAATTGGAGCAATAGGTTTGATTATAGTATCAATTATACCAATCTTCTTTGCAGGAGTCTTTAATGCATCTGTAAGCTTTGGTGGTACATCAATTATCATTATAGTGGGTGTTATAATTGAAACTATGAAACAGATTGAGTCCCAGATGCTTGTTCGCCACTATAAAGGTTTTTTAAATGATTAATTAATCTTCTCATACTGAGGCTATTCTAGTTGTTGAACCTATATATGATTGTGGTCAATACTTAGAAGGCCTCATTTGGGAATCAAAATATATCATTTTTCAAGGGAGAGGAATATGAAAATTGTAATGCTAGGTGCACCTGGTGCTGGTAAAGGAACACAATCAAAAAAGATTTCAGGGCATTATAAGATCCCGCATATCTCTACAGGCGATATTTTTAGAGCAAATATTAAAAGTGGAACTGACTTAGGGATAAAGGCAAAAGAGTATATTGACAAAGGATTACTAGTTCCTGACGATCTTACGATTGCTTTGATACTTGAGCGTCTTCAACATGAGGATTGCAGTAAAGGATATGTATTAGATGGTTATCCAAGAACTATTCCACAGGCTGAAAGTTTAGACGCGGCCTTGGCCACAAAGTATGAAGAAATAGAGGTAGCAATTAATATAGATGTTCCCAATGATCATATTATCAAGAGAATGTCGGGTAGAAGAGCCTGCTTAAATTGTGGAGCTACTTACCACGTAGTTACAATACCTCCCAAGATTGATGGTATATGCGATGTATGTGGAAGCAAACTAGTTCTAAGAGATGATGATAAGCCTGAGACTGTAGAAAAACGTCTAAAGGTTTATGCTCAGCAGACAGAGCCATTAATTGAATATTATAGGCAAAAGGGAAAACTAAAAACTGTTGATGGAACAAAAGGAATGGACTATATTTTCAAGAATATTATTGAATTGACTATGAGTCTTGACTAATCTGCTTATGGTAATATTGTACTTGAATAGGAAAGGAAGAGGATAATTTGTCTATAATTATTAAATCAGAGAGAGAAATTGAACTAATGAGGGAAGCTGGACGAATATTAGCTGAAGTATTAGAGGCGTTAGAAGACTATATTAGCCCAGGAATAACCACTTTAGATATTGATAAAAAATGCAGAGAGTTAATTAAAAGTTATGGATGTATTCCTTCCTTTCTTAATTACAATGGTTTTCCGGCCTCTCTATGTGTTTCAGTAAATAATGAAGTAGTACACGGTATTCCGGATACAGAGCATATTCTTAAGGAAGGTGACATTGTATCTATCGATGCAGGGGTCATCTATAAGGGATACCACTCTGATGCGGCTAGAACTGTACCAGTAGGATCGATAAGCAAGGAGGCGCAAAAGCTTATTGAGGTTACCAAAGATAGCTTTTTTGAAGGAATCAAGTATGCCAAGGCTGGTCATCATCTATATGAAATATCTGAGGCTATTCAATCATATGTTGAGTCCTTTGGTTATTCTGTAGTACGGGATCTGGTAGGTCATGGTATAGGCAAAGATCTTCATGAAGAACCCCAGATACCAAATTTCAAGCAAAAACGTAGGGGACCTAAACTGGAGCCTGGAATGACTCTGGCTATTGAACCAATGGTAAATGAAGGGCGCTATGATGTCTATTGGCTTGATAATGACTGGACTGTTGTTACCGCTGATGGCTCTCTTTCTGCCCACTATGAGAATACTGTTCTAATTACAGAAGATGAGCCGGAGATACTTACTTTACGCAAGGCATAATTAATTTCTACGTATAGAAAGGCTTGAAAATATGAAAGAAGTATTTATCGGAGGCTTTGCAATCTCCAAACAAGGTCATGATTTTGGTAGATTGTATGTAATAATCAGTAAGGATAATGAATATATATATTTAGTGGACGGAAAAATTAGAACACTTCAGCGTCCCAAGAAAAAGAAAGTTAAACATGTTAATCTGCTTAATTATTATGATTCTGAACTTATAGATAAGATTAAAGATAATAAAGTCAGGGATGAGGATATAAAGAGAGCTTTGAAATTATATCATAGATCTAGAATGCAAGATTCTTAGCATAAGATGCAAGATTTTAGCATGAGTAGCATATTGAAATATCAAATAAGGAGGTTGAGTAATGTCTAAGGCAGATGTTGTTGAAATCGAGGGTACAGTTATTGAGAAGTTACCTAATGCTATGTTCCATGTAGAATTGGAAAATGGTCATAAAGTACTGGCTCATATAAGCGGCAAGTTGAGAATGAACTTTATTAAGATAGTTCCTGGTGATAAAGTAACATTGGAATTATCACCTTATGATTTGTCAAAAGGTAGAATTATTTGGCGTGATAAGTAGTTGGATAAACTAGGTTATACTTGAAATTTATTTTTAAAATTATGTAAAAATATTGCTTGCTATTATATTTCCGCAGTGATATAATAAAAGGCGGACTTTTTTGAAAGGGGTGAATTACTGTGAAAGTAAGGTCATCAGTAAAACCAATTTGCGAAAAATG